>Ga0209828_1000085_pt1 | contig 74486 bp, 61 predicted proteins | sample MaitaG_FD_187429 | JGI IMG/M metagenome (GOLD analysis project Ga0209828, IMG submission 187429) | Marine algal microbial communities from Maine, USA - Maine_Asex2 metaG (SPAdes) (version 2) | ecosystem: Host-associated > Algae > Red algae > Unclassified | place: Maine, USA | collected 2015-01-05
AAAGATTTATTTGATAAACTATTTGTTGATGGCATCCATTTAGTAACCAAATTAAGAAAGAATATGAAGAAGAAAGCACTTGATTTTATGGACAAAGTGTACCTAAGAAAAAGAGCCATTATAGAATCTGTAAATGATGTACTCAAAAACACGTGCCAAATTGAACATTCTAGACATCGGTCTTTTGATAATTTTTTAGGAAACTTAATCGCTGGTTTAACAGCTTATTCTTTTTTGGACTCAAAACCTAGTATTAAAATACAGAGATTTTTACCTAATATTGGTGTGTCTTAAACCGAACTCACGTTATTTATCAATTTTTGGGTTTTGATGAAAAATTCATCTTTCAAAATTATGAAAATGCTTTTAGTACTAATAAAAATAGCTATACTTTTTCAGACAAAGAAAGAGAGCAATATATATTTAGAATTAATCATTTAGAAAAAGAGGTTTTTTTTTAAGAAACCAGTTAGAGATGATAAATAATTTTCAATACTAATGCTTCACTTTTAAAACCTCTGGCATTTTAGTTTGAAAACGTTTTAATCTAGGAATAGAAACGTTTCTAATATAAGAATTATTAGGATGCAGTTTCTCGTAGTTTTGATGATACTCTTCACCAATCCAGAATTTTTGAAAAGGATACACTTCGGCAGCAATAGTTGTATTTAATTCTTCTGCTAAAGCTGCTTTTTTAGTTTCAATTATTTTTTTCTGCGCATCATTTTGGTAAAAAATAATAGAGCGGTATTGGCTACCTCTATCTGGGCCTTGACCGTTTACTTGTGTAGGATTTTGCGATGCAAAATACACATCTACCAAGGTTTTAAAGCTTACAATTTTAGGATTGTAAATAACTTTTACAGCTTCTGCATGCCCTGTTCTTCCTGTGTTAGTAGATTGGTACGTTGGGTTTTTTGTATGCCCGCCAGCATAACCAGAAATAGATTCTTTAACACCTTTTACGCTTTCGTAAACGGCCTCTACACACCAAAAACAACCGCTAGCAAAATAAGCTTTTGCCATACCATTTTCTGAAGAAACTTCAATGGCTTTACCAGATTTTATAGTTACTTTGCTTGTTTTACTTTCGCTATTTTGTGCTGTGTTTTTACAGTTAAACATTAAACTTAGAACGCATACTAGAATGAGGTTTTTCATGTCGATTTTTCTCTTTTGTCGTGTAAAGTTAAAAAACCTTAATTTTAATTTGTTTAAAATTTTGCCAAAAAAAGCCTTCATAAAATGAAGGCCTTATTTATAGTATTAGTAATAGAATTATAGTTTTTTAAACATTTTTTCCATTTTTACTTTTTGTTCTTCGGCCAAAGCTTCATCAACTAAAATACGTCCAGAATGCTCATCTGTAATAATTTTTTTACGTGCAGCAATTTCCATTTGTACCTGTGGCGGAATTGTAAAGTAAGAACCTCCAGCTGCACCTCTTTCGATTGGTACAACAGCTAAACCATTTTTTACGTTAGTACGAATCCTTTGGTAAGCTTTTACTAAACGCTCTTCAATTTTCTTTTTATAATCTTCAGATTTTTTAAGTAGCGCTTGTTCCTCTTTTTCAGTTTCGGCTAATATAGCGTCTAGCTCATTTTTTTTATGGTTGAGATGTGTTTCGCGCTCTTTAGAATGATCTTTAGTTTTATTAACAAATTCTTTTTTTTGCTCTATTTGCGCTTTAAACTCTCTAATGTGTTTTTCTGCAAGTTCAATTTCAAGTTCTTGATATTCTATTTCTTTAGTTATAGAATTGAATTCTCTGTTATTTCTAACGTTCTTTTGCTGTTCGTTATACTTTTTTATTAAAGTTTTAGATTCTTCGATTAGGTTTTTCTTGTCGCTAATTTGAGCATCTGTAGATGCTAAATTGTCTTCAAGTTTTGCTAATCTAGTTTTTAATCCAGTGACTTCGTCTTCTAGATCGCTAACTTCTAAAGGTAGTTCTCCACGAACATTTTTTATTTCATCGATTCTAGAATCGATTAATTGTAAATCATATAAAGCTCTTAAACGCTCTTCTACAGTTACTTCTTTCTTTTTTGCCATGTTTTAAAAATATTGAACAGGATTGGTATTTATCTCCGATAAAACGACTGCAAAATTACTAAATTTTTTTTTAAGGTGTGCTACTAAACCGTTTTTTGTGAATTGTTCGCTTTCATAATGTCCAATATCTGCTAAAATAATGCCATTTTCGGCAGAGAAAAAGTCGTGATATTTTAAATCTGAAGTTACAAAAACATCTGCTTTTATTGCCTTTGCAGCAGGTATAGCAAAACTTCCTGAGCCACCTAAAACTGCTATTTTTTGAATGGATTTATTTAGAAATTTAGAGTGGCGAATACTTTTGGTATTCATTTTATTTTTTAATAGTTTAAAAAAATCAGTTTCTATCATTGGTTTTTTTAGAGTACCAACCATGCCCATTCCAATATTTTGGTTTTTGTTTTCTAAGGTTGTTATTTCGTAAGCAACCTCTTCATAAGAATGATTTTTAAATAATGCATTTAAAACCTTGGATTCTAGGTGTTTGTTAAATGTTACGCTTATTTGTGTTTCTTCTTCAAAATGAGTATTTCCTTTTTCTCCTTTTGTAGGATTTGAGTTTTTATTGCCTTTGTAAGTTCCTACACCTTCAATATTAAAACTGCAGTTACAGTAATTACCAATAGTTCCTGCTCCAATATTAAATATAGCTTGCCTTAGACTCTTAGCTTCAGCTTTTGGAACATAGGTGGTTAATTTTTTTATGGTTTCGGTTTGAGGTATTAATATTCTTCGGTTTAAAAGATTTAATTGATCACAAATTATATCGTTTACACCATTTATATGGTTGTCTAATGCCGTATGAATTGCATAAATAGCAATATCGTTTTTTATTGCTTTTTGCACTGTACGCTCTACATAAGTTTTACCAGTTAGCTTTTTTAGACCTTTAAAAATTATAGGATGAAAACTAACAATAAAATTACAGTTATTCTCTATAGCTTCATCTACAACAGCTTCTATAGTATCAAGCGTTACTAAAACACCTGTAATTTCTGTACTTTTATCTCCTACAAGTAAACCTACGTTATCGAAATCTTCTGCATACGCTAAAGGCGCAAAGTTTTCTAAATGATTAATAACATCTTGAATTATCATAAGTTTGTGTAATTGATTATTTGATTTTTACTCTAACAAATATAAAATTTTTACTTTCGTTATGCTGAAACTATATTAATGAAATTTATAAGATTTATATTATTTCCAATTACACCTATATATTTTTTGGTGACCTGGTTTAGAAATAAGTTATACGATTTAGGTGTAAAAAAATCTAAAACTTACAATTTCCCTATAATTTGTGTTGGAAACTTGAGTACGGGTGGAACAGGCAAAACGCCAATGGTAGAGTATTTAATTAGATTACTAAAACACGACTATAATTTAGCGACTTTAAGCAGAGGTTACGGCAGAAAAACAAAAGGGTTCATATTGGCATCTAAAGCTTCTTCTGCTGAAACTTTAGGAGACGAACCGTTTCAGTTTTATAATAAATTTAAAAATAGTATTCAAGTTTCGGTTGATGAGGATAGGCGAAATGGAATTTCTAATTTGAGAAATTGTAATAATCAACCCAATTTAATTTTATTGGACGATGCTTTTCAGCATAGAAAAATAAATGCTAAGCTTAATATTTTACTTACAACTTACTCTAATATATATTATAAAGATATTGTTTTGCCAACTGGTAATTTACGCGAGCCAAGACAAGGTGCTAAACGCGCACAAATAATCGTGGTTACTAAATGCCCAGAAAACTTATCTCAAGACGAAAAAAACAGTATTAAATCTAGTATAAAACCAAAACAATGTCAACACGTATTTTTTAGCAGTATTTTTTATGCCAAAGAGGTTATAGGATTAAATAATACTATTACTTTATCTGCTTTAAAAAGTTTTACACTTGTTACTGGAATTGCAAATGCTAAACCTTTGGTTGGTTATTTAAAAAATGAAGGTCTAAATTTTAGGCATTTGGAATATAGCGATCATCATGACTTTTCAAAAAAAGAGATAGAAAAAATTTCTAATTGTGAATTAATTATTACCACAGAAAAAGATTACGTAAGATTAATTACAGAACAAAAGTTGACTAGTAAAATTTATTATTTACCAATTAAAATAACAATAGATAATCAAGAAATTTTTAATAAATTAATTTTTAATACAATTAAAAATTAATTTATTTAAGGTTTAACGCTTCAAAAAGTTTCTTTTCAAAATCTTCATGTTTAAAGGGTTTACTAATTATTTCTGTAAATCCAGCCTCTTCAAATTCTACCATTTTATCTTCAATGGTTACTGCAGTAAGCGCGAAAATAGCAAGTTCTTTATTAAAAGTTCTAATAATTTTAGTGGCATCTATACCGCTAATGCCTGGCATATGAATATCCATTAAGACAACATCGTACTTATTATCTCTTACTTTTTTTACAGCATCTTCTCCATTTTCCACCACTTCGCAATTAAGTTTCATTTTGGTTAAGATTTTTTTTGTAATCATTTGGTTGATTTTGTTGTCTTCAACAATAAGAATTTTAATATTATTTAATGCAGTTTCGCTTAGATTCTTAAAATATCTAATTTGTTTTTTCTCTAAAACTTCCTCAGCAAATTTAAGTGGCAATTCGAAAAAGAAAGTTGAGCCTTTACCTAACTGACTTTTTAAATATATTTTACCTTTTAAAATATCTACTAATCCCTTTACAATAGAAAGTCCTAAGCCAGTTCCTCCATATTTTCTATTTATTTGTATTGAGCCTTGTGAGAAACTCTCAAATATATTTTCTTGTTTTTCCTCACTTATTCCAATACCATTATCTTCAACTTCAAAGCGAATATTAAATAGCCCATTGTTTTCGTTAATTTTTACTACACGTACCCAAATATCTCCATCTTTAGTAAATTTAATAGAGTTACCAATAAGGTTAATAAGTATTTGAGATATTTTAATTTGATCTGCGTTGTAATTATGAGGTAGCCTTTGATCGAAATCAAAGTGCATTTTTATGTTATTTTCAACTGCCGAATTATTTAATGCTGAAACAACATTAGCAATTTTCTTTTTCAAATTAAAAACTTCTTTTTCAACCTCTACCTTATTAGCTTCAATTTTATTAATTTGAAGTATGTCGTTAATAAAAGTTAAAAGATAATCACCAGAGAATTTTAACGATTTTAAATGTTGCACTTGTTCGGGTTTTGGATCTTCGTCCAAAAGCATGCTCGTTAAACCTGTAACAGCGTACAATGGTGTTCGTAATTCGTGTGTTACAGTAGATAGAAAATTAGCTTTTGTTATAGAAGCTAATTCGGCTCTTTCTTTGTTAGTTATTAATTCGCTATTTTTTTTTTGCAAAACGTTGTTAGACTTTAACCTAATAATATTGTTTTTATAAAGTGATAAAGTTAATAGAGAAAGAATAATAATTAATGCAATACTTAATAGTGTAATTAACTGAGTAAAACTACTTGAACCAGCTTCCTTTTCTAAATTTAACTTACTAGTAGCTTTTTTGTAATCAATTTCCTTAGCTACCAAAAATCCATTTTTTCTTTCTGGAGCAGCAAAAGTATTTTTTAAATTATTTAATGAGTCTGATAGTTTTAAATGCAGTCTCAAATATTTGTTTGCAAGTTGGTAACTCCCATCTGCCTCTTGTAAATTACTTAAGGTTAAATATCCAGCGTTTAAAACATCGAACATTTTGTTTTCTTTTGCGATAGCGAGACCTTTATTAGCGTTTTTTAGAGCCAAACCTAAATTCCCTTTTTTTGCTTGGGCTTCGCCTAAATGTATTAAACTGCTACTTAGTAATTTGTTAAATTTAAAGCGTAAGGATAAAGAAATGACCTTGTTAAATGAGATTTCAGCATTTTCAGCATCTTCCAAAGCTAATTGTGCTAGTCCTTTTTTTAAAATAGCTTCCGTTTCGTATTCGTTTAATCCTTTTTGGTTAAAAATAGTGTTTGCAGATTTATAATAATTTAAAGCTTTTTCGTGCTTATTTATTATCATATACACGTCTCCAAGCGTTTTATATGTTTCAGCAATATTAATTTTGTCTTTTGCGAGATCTTGTATTTCTATAGCTTTTATTAATGTGCTAGTTGCCTGGTTATGCATTCCTAGTAAATATTCAACTTTACCAAGTTTAGAATATACTAAGCCTATTTTTTTATTATTATTTAGTTTTATTGCGTTATTTAGAGCGTTATCTAAATTGCCTTTAGCTTCAAAATAGTAAGAATTATCAATGTTTTTTTGAGCATTAGTAAGATTTTCTTTTACTTTTGCTCGAAATACCTCAAGTTCTTTTGGTGAAAATTTTTGCGCATTACCAGATACTCCAACCAACAAAAATAGAATATAAAATATCTTGCAAAGTTTAGGCATTATAGCATATTTAATAAGAACAAATATAACTATTTATCGGATAAAAGTACATCTTTATTCGATACATTGATAATCAAGTCGATAATACGATTAGAATATCCAGTTTCGTTGTCATACCAACCAATAATTTTAATCATGTTTCCAATAACAGAAGTCATTTGAGAATCGAAAATACAAGAATGCGAATTTCCCACAATATCAATAGATACTATCGGGTCTTCGGTATACTCTAAAATGCCTTTGTATTTAGTTTCCGAAGCTCTTTTAAAAGCGTTATTAATTGTTTTAATTGATACTGGTTTTTTTACATTAAAAGTAATATCTGTAAGCGAGCCGTTAGGCACTGGAACACGAATGCCACAACCACCAATAACGTTTGCTAAATCTGGAAATATTTTGGTTAATGCTTTTGCAGCTCCAGTTGTTGTTGGTACAATAGATTGTGTTGCAGCGCGAGCGCGACGTAAATCGCGATGCGGTTGGTCATGCAAACTTTGGTCTGTTGTGTAAGAATGTATAGTTGTAATGTATGCTTGATTTATACCGCAGAGTTCTTTTATAACAGCAATCATTGGTGCGGCATTATTTGTAGTACACGAGGCGTTAGATATTATTTTTTCTGTACCATCTAAGGTGTTTTCATTAATTCCTAATACAATGGTTTTTATATCCTCTTTAACTGGTGGAACACTAAGAATAACACGTCTAGCTCCATTATTTATATGAAATTTTAATGCTTTAGAAGTTTTAAACCTTCCTGTAGCTTCGACAACGAAATCTGGGTTAAAAGGTTTCCAATTAATATTTTTAGGATGGTTTTCGTTTAATAGAGAGATTTCATTATTGTTAACAATAATACTTTTCTTAGTATGGGAAATTTTACCTTTAAAAACGCCGTGAATACTATCGTATTTTAGTAAATGGCTTAATGTTTTGGCATCTGCTAAATCGTTTATCGCTACTACTTTAATATTTTCGTGCTCTTCTAACAACCTAAAAACACGTCGACCAATACGGCCAAAACCATTAATTACAACGGTAATCATTTTAATTTATATGCTTTTGCGCTTTGTAAGATGAGCGCACTAATGCGCTACTTTCTACGTGGCGAAAACCTAAGCTTAGTCCAATTTCTTTGTATTCTTTAAACTGGTCTGGTGTTATAAACTCTTTAACGGGTAAATGCTTTTTACTTGGTTGTAGGTATTGCCCAATGGTAACTACATCAACTTCATTATGTCTTAAATCTTGAAGCGTAGCGATAACTTCTTCTCTCATTTCTCCTAAACCTAACATGATACCAGATTTCGTTCTGCGTTGTCCTTTTTGTTTTAAATATTTTAAAACACCTAAACTGCGTTCGTATTTTGCTTGAATTCTAACTTCTCGTGTTAAGCGTTTTACGGTTTCAATATTATGGGAGACTACTTCTGGAGCAACTTCAATAATTCTATCTATGTGTTTTTCTATGCCCTGAAAATCTGGAATAAGTGTTTCTAAAGTAGTTTCTGGATTCATTCTACGAACAGATTTTACAGTTTCTGCCCACATAATACTTCCCATATCTTTTAAATCGTCTCGATCCACGCTTGTTAATACAGCGTGTTTAATTTTCATAATTTTTATAGAACGTCCTACTTTTTCTGGCTCGTCCCAATCTACAGTTTCTGGCCTTCCGGTTTTTACACCACAAAAACCACATGAGCGTGTACAAACGTTACCTAAAATCATAAAGGTTGCAGTGCCTTCTCCCCAACATTCTCCCATATTTGGGCAACTTCCAGAGGTGCAAATAGTGTTTAACTTGTATTTATCTACTAAACCACGTAGCTCTGTATACTTTTTACCAGTAGGTAATTTTACACGTAACCATTTTGGTTTTGGTTGTCTTTCTTTTAGTTTTATAACAGTAGTAGTTTCTGTGCTCATAAATTTTAATTTCAAAATACAAAGATACGAAGTATTCTATAAATAGTAAAGATACCAAATGCTAAACCCATTGAGAAAATTTGTGTTTAAAAGTGTAATAGATATAATCGTTTTAAAGACTAAATTTTATTAGAGCGAGTTTAGTTTAAAATTAAGTTTAAAGCAACATTAAATATTAAAATTATTACCTTTTAATAATCTCAGCCAACAATTTTTTTGCGCGAAGTAATTTTACTTTTATATTGTTCATTGGTTCGTTAAGCTCTTTACTTATGTCTGCGTAACTTAATTCTTGAAAATAACGAAGGTTAATTACCTCTTGATAATGTGGTTTTAGTTTTTTAATATCACGAAGTAACTTGGCTAGATTTTGTTCTGTTATTAATATATCTTCAGCAGAAGGAGAATAATCCATAACACGATACACTTTATCGTCTTCGCGATCTATTATTTTTGAGTTAATAGAGTTTTTTTCTTTTCTATGTAAATCTATTTGAATGTTTTTTGAAATGGTAATTAGCCATGTTTTAAAAGCGTATTTCTCATTAAACTTGTCAATTTTATCGAAAGCTTTAGAGAAAGTTTGTATAGTAATATCTTCGGCATCATACTCGTTTTTAACACGTTTTAACTGAAATCCATAAACATAATCCCAATATTGGTCTAACAAAACATTAAATGCTTTTTGATTATTCTGTTTTGCTTTTGTAATAGCTTCTTTTATTTCCAATGCTTAGGTTTTGAAATAAGATTTGCGATAAATATAGTTAATTGAAAACCAATTAAAAATAGTTAGAGAAATAGAAGCAAATATAACGCATCTATTTCGTTTAATTTTTAGCTGGAAAGCCAATGAATAAATATTGAATTATTAATTTAAAAAACAATTTTAAGACCATATTGCCAATAAAACTGAAGATATAATATTACAAAAAAAGCACCCAAAATAGTATTTGAGAACTACAAAACAAAGCCAAAAAACTTTACGTTTAAATTGATAGTAATTTGCAGTAGCCGCATGGCGTCGTTTTTCATGTAAACACTTGTTAAAGGTTGTTATTGAATTTGATACTTTAATTTTTTTGTAAAATAAATTTTTTTGTTTTTAAAGTTCTCTGCTTCATTAATAAATCATCGTCTACACACGTACACTAATATGCTTTATAAAACCGTTGGTTTTATAAAATTCATTTTTATGTTATGCTAAATTTCTACCAACACGCATAAATAAAATGCCTAGATTTGCAAACCAAATTTTTCTAATAGTAGTTAAGAGTATTTTTATTAGCTTAAAAAGCTTCAACATTTTTACATTAACAATTTTATATTGTCATGCTCTTTGGCAAAGCTTTCCATAAGTATTAAAGCATTATCCATAAAAGTATCTTTTATTAAAACAATTTCAAAATTTGAGTAATTTTGCTTGAGAATAGATGGTGAAAACTGTTTTAGATCCCGAATTTCATTTTTAGCACATATTACTACAGAAACATGGATGTTTTTTATTCACTTTTTAAGGTCTTTTAGAAGAAAAAAACCAAATAGTATTCCATAGTAAATTAATTAAATACGCGCCACAACAACAAAGCTGTAGAAAAAAAGCATAATAAAAGTTACGAGTGTTGAGTTTCGTCACAGTTTTCGAACTCGTCTGGCGTTTTTCCGCAAAAACCACAAGCTTCACCATCTTTATTAAGCATAGGGTTTTGGCTAGCGCAAGTACCTGCAAACTTACCGTCTTTTTTTGCCCAAATTTTTATTGCGATTCCTGCAAATGCGATACCTAATAATGCTAATGTAAGTAGTAAAAGTTTCACGTTATTTTATGTTTTATAAAATAGTTTTGTAAAGATAATAGTTTTATATCATTTTTAAACAGTGATAATGAATTAGTTGTTTTTAACAAATATTTTTGTGTTTTATCGTGTTTTTTAAAAAAAATGGTAAGTTATTTTTTTTAAACAAATAAATGTAATAGATTGATTGTTATAACTTTAAAACTATTTATAATTATGAAAAAACTATTAGCAGAATTTTTTGGAACATTTTGGCTTGTATTTGGAGGATGCGGAAGCGCCATTTTTGCAGCAGGATATCCAGAATTGGGAATTGGATTTGTTGGTGTTTCGCTAGCATTTGGATTAACTGTATTAACTATGGCTTATGCAGTAGGTCATGTATCTGGAGCACATTTTAATCCAGCGGTCTCAATTGGTTTATGGGCTGGTGGTAAATTTCCGGCAAAGGAGTTATTAGGCTATATAATAGCTCAACTCATTGGTGCTTTTGTAGCAGCTGGAGCTTTATATTTAATAATTTCTGGAAAAGATGGTTTTACAGATATTGGAGGTTTTGCAGCTAATGGTTATGGAGCGCTTTCACCTGGTGGCTATTCTATGACTTCTGCTTTGGTAGCAGAATTTCTATTAACTATGTTTTTTCTTTTAATAATTTTAGGGAGTACCTACCCAAAAGCACCTAAAGGTTTTGCAGGTATTGCTATTGGTTTAGGTTTAACACTAATACACTTAATTAGTATCCCTATTACTAATACATCTGTTAATCCAGCTAGATCGACAAGTCAGGCTATATTTGCAGGAGGTGATTATCCTGCTCAACTATGGTTATTCTGGTTAGCGCCAATTGCAGGAGCTATAGTTGCTGGATTTATACACAAGGCTTTCTTTAATAAAGACTAGATATTAAATTTTTATATACCTATAATTAGTAATAACCTATAATATTTGCAATTACTAAGCTATAAAATTTTTATCACCAAAATATCTTCGATTAAGCTTAAATACAAATTCGTTTAAGCATAATTGAAGATTTTTTTTTTACAATAAGTACTTACAAAATTTCTTTTTGCGTTACCAATTGTAATATGTATTCATTTTAAGGTTTGCTATGTTTTAGTTTCGCTTGATTTTTCACTTATGTGCAACTCTACATAATCTGCAATAGTAACATAAGAAATACTTTTATTTGTGAATACAATTGTTTTTTCACTATCTATAACTTGCAGTAAAGTTTCATCTGTTCCATCAACTTGATTATTTTTAAAACCTTAGCTTTAAAATAGCGGCACTGTCTTTCTCGTTTACCAGTTTCAATACCTTTAAGAACTCTATAACATTGGATTTGTTTTACTACCACAACGAGCCTTTTGTCTATTGTGCTTTTTTAAGATGCTTCTATTGTAAAATAACTGTCATCCATTTCTATCATGCCTTCTAAGGTATAACGCTCATCTCTATTACCTATCGCTTTGCGTAATTTATAAACCATTACCCAAACTGGTTCGTAACGTTTTAAACCTCATTAGCATTGATTTTTTTTAGAAAAAACCATCTTTAGTTACGGTTAATAAAAACATTGTTTTGTACCAAATAATAAAAGAAAGATTAGAATGTTGCATTATTGTATCTCCTCAACACAGTCCGACTTATACAGATTTTACATTTATAACTCCATTAGTTTTTTGTACAATGATGTTTTTTGTGAAAATACCTTTTACAAGAAACTCCTATTTTGTCTCGCTCCGTTTTAAAGTGGTGGAGACAAGATGCTTTTCTATCAAATTCTGCTGTAAAATTGAAAATATTTATAACTTAGATTTTAATAAAAAAAAGCATTATTATTCAATTATTAAGGTTTGCGGACATGTAATTAAATTTTAATAAATGCAAAAAAAAGCCTTATAAAATGAGGCTTTTTTTATATTTTAAATATCTAGTCCTCTAACCTTAATTCTATTTCTGCTACAGGAGAATCTGTAGATTTGTTGTTGGGTTTAACGCCTTTTTCTTCTATTGTAATACTCATTCCTAAAGCGTCTTTAGTGTAGGAAATTTGCTGTAAGCGCCTTTCTCTAATACTTAAAATACCTAAGTTAACTTGCTTATCTAATAGCTCTGCCCATATTTGAAACTCTTGGTTTTCTGGTAAAGTAGGGAGTGTAACTACATCTATCATAGATGTTTTTTCTTTTGGATTTATGTAAACAACCGTTTTTAAATTTTTAGCGCGACGGTTTCCTTTTAAAACATATTTTTCAGTTTCAGGATTATTAAGTTGAGAAAATTGTTCAACTAAGGCATCAAGTTTTAAATTGTTTTCGTTTAAGTCGCTTCTTATATCGTATAATTCATCTACAATAACTTTATTTTCATTTAATAATTCTTGATTCTGGATATAGAAGTGTAGAGAACTACCAGCAAATACAAAGGCCGCAATACTAGCTGCAATACTATAAGAAAACCATGGTTTTTTTGATCTCTCTTTTATAGAAATAACAGGCTTGTCGTCTAAAGTTTCTAATATATTAGAAAGCAAATGAGTTGTAGTTTCCTCTGCATTAGCAAATGCTACTAACTCTAATTTATTTTGAAGTGAATTATAGGTTTTTTTAACCTCTGGAAAAGTGTTTATATAACTTTCTACCTCAAGACTTTCTTGTGTATTGGTTTGACCTATTAAATATTTTTCTAATAAATTAGATTTTAAAAATGTGTTTTTATCAACAGTCATCACATTATGTATAATTAAGGATTGTAAATTTTTTTTAATTCTCGCAATCCTATTTTTAATCTTGATTTAATCGTTCCTAATGGAATATTTAGCTCTTCGCTTGCTTCTTTTTGAGTCATACCTTCAAAAAATAGCGCGTTCAATACTATTTGATACTTTAATTCTAAAATACCTATATGCTTTCGTATATCTATGGTGTCTTGATTTAAACTTTTGGTTGTTAGCTTATATACGTTAGAATTCTCAATTTGGATTTCTTTCTTTGTCTTATTGTTTAAGGAACGTACTTTATCGATTGCAGAATTATAAAAGATACGATACAACCAGGTAAATAGTTTTGCTTTTGAGGAATCGTAAGTTTTCCCTTTTTTCCAAACTTTAATAAATCCTTCTTGCAACACATCTTGAGCAATATCATGGTCTGAAATTACTTTTTTTACAACACTTAAAAGTGCACCAGAGTAGTTTTCGTACAAAAGTGAAATTGCCTTTTTATCGCCATTTTTTAATAAATCTATAATATCTTGTTCAATTGAAGTACTCAACTTTGTTAATGTCTTTTGTTGGTTAGTTTAACTTTGCGATTGTAAACTTATTGTTTAAAGTATATTAACTTCTGCTTCAATCGAAATATTGAAGATACGATAAATTGTTTTTTGAATTAGTTTTGAAAGCGCAAGAATGTCTTCTCCTTTTGCTCCTCCATAATTAACTAATACCAATGCTTGTTTTTTATGCACACCATAATTACCAAAGGATTTACCTTTAAAACCTGCTGTTTCAATAAGCCAACCTGCTGGAATTTTGACTTGTTTTTCTGAAACGAAATAACTTGGTACATTTGGAAAATTTTGTTTTAAATGCTCGAAAACTTTAGTAGAAATAACTGGGTTTTTAAAGAAGCTACCACTATTGCCAATCTCTTTTGGGTTTGGTAATTTACTTTGTCTTATTGCTATTACTGCGTTAGAAACATCTTTAATAGTTGGTTTGCTTATTCGCATATTTTCTAATTGAGAGGTAATAGCACCATATTTGGTGAATAATTTGTGGGCGTTTTTAGTTAATTTAAAAACGACACTTGTTATAACATATTGACCTTTAGCTTTATTTTTAAAAATTGAATTTCTATATTCAAAATTACAATCTTCATTTTTAAAAATTTCAATATTTAGAGTGTTTAGATTTAATGCCTCACAAGACACAAAATTATTTTTTAATTCAACACCATATGCTCCAATATTTTGGATAGGAGATGTGCCAACATTTCCAGGAATTAGAGATAGGTTTTCTAGGCCTCCAAAGTTATTGTCTAATGTCCAAAGTACAAATTCGTGCCAGTTTTCTCCGGCATTCGCTTTAACGAATACATATTTAGAATCTTCATTAACTACTACAGTTCCTTTTATGTTAATATGAATTACAAGTGCATCTATATCTTTGGTTAAAAGCACATTACTGCCACCACCAAGTATTAATTTATTTGGATAGTCTTTTTGCTTTAAAATAGATATTAATTCGGTTAAAGTATTAACAGAAATAAAATGCTTTGCTTTAACACTAATACCAAAAGTGTTGTATTTTTTTAATGATATGTTGTGTTGTATTTGCACTAGTCTTTATAAACTTTAAGGGCTTCCTTTAAAATGTTTACAGCTTTTATAAGACTTTCTTTATTTAAAACATAAGCAATTCTAATTTGGTTTAAGCCAACACCTGGAGAAGAATAGAAACCTGCAGCAGGAGCTACCATTACTGTTTCTCCGTTAAAATCGAAATCTTCTAACAGCCATTGAGCAAAAGCATCACTGTTTTTTATTGGAAGCTCTGCAATGCAATAAAAAGCACCTTTTGGGTTGGCTACTTTAACACCTTCAACTTTATTTAATTCGGTAACTAATGTATTTCTTCTTTCTACATATTCTTCAATAACATCATCAAAATAACTTTGCGGAGTTTCTAATGCCGCTTCACTAGCAATTTGTGCTAAAGTTGGTGGGCTTAGTCGTGCTTGAGCAAATTTTAATGCCGTTTGAATTATTTCTTTGTTTTTAGAAACTAGGCATCCAATTCTTGCACCGCACATACTATAGCGCTTAGAAACAGAATCTATCACTATTGCATAATCATCTAAACCTTTTTCTTGTAATATGGAATAATGTTTAGCACCATCGTAAGCAAATTCTCTATAAACTTCGTCTGCAATTAGAAATAGATCGTGTTTTTTTACAATGTCTGCCAGTTGTTTTATTTCTTCTTTAGAATAAAGATAGCCTGTAGGGTTGCCAGGATTACAAATTAAAATTCCTTTTGTTTTTGGTGTTATTAGTTTTTCGAACTCATCAATTGGTGGTAATGCAAAATTATCTTCAATTTTAGAAATTACTGGTACAACTTTTACGCCTGAAGCTGTTGAAAAACCGTTGTAATTGGCGTAAAATGGTTCTGGAATAATAATTTCGTCATCTACATCCATAATACTACCAAAGGCAAATAAAAGTGCTTCACTTCCTCCAGTGGTAACAATAATATCGTCATGCTTTACATGGATATCGTTTTTAGCATAGTAGTTTGCTATTTTTTGTCTATAACCTTCTGAACCTTCAGACCTGGTGTAGGCTAAGATATCTAACCCGTGCATTCTTACTGCATCTAATGCTATTTGAGGTGTTTTAATATCTGGTTGTCCAATATTTAAGTGGTAAACTGTTTTCCCTTGTTTATATGCTTTTTCAGCAAAGGGAACAAGTTTTCTTATTGGAGATTGAGGCATGGATTGCCCTTTATTAGAAATAGTTGGCATAAAATTAGTTTTAAAAAAAACAAAGTTGCAAAAAAAAAGTTTAATCTGTGTTATTAAATTTATTAACTTAAATCCCTATGAAAATTAAATTCATCTTATTTTTTACTATTCTTTATTTACCACTATTGTGTTTTTCGCAGAGTAAATATGTAGTTAATAATGAAAAAGGAGTCTGTAATATTAATTTTAAATTACTAAATAACGTAATTATCATTCCTATTAATGTAAATGGTGTTGAACTTTCTTTTTTGTTAGATTCTGGAGTTAATAAGCCTATTCTCTTTAATTTTTTAAAGACATCAGATTCTATAAAAATATTAAATACCAAAAAAGTATACCTAAATGGTCTAGGTAATAATGGTAAAGTAGAAGCGCTGAAATCTTCTGGAAATACTTTTAAAATAGGAGATGCTGTAAACACTAACCAAGACTTTTATATTGTTGTTGATTCTTCTATAAATTTTGCTCCTAAATTGGGTGTGCCAATTCATGGTATTATAGGTTATGATTTATTTAAAGATTTAGTAGTAGATATTAACTATATAAAAAAGAAAATTAAATTAACTAATCCTGAAAAATATAAATATAAAAAATGTAGAAAATGCGAAACCTTTGAACTCAAATTTTATAATAATAAACCATATTTTAACGTTTTGGTTACTATTAAAGATAAGGATATTCCAGTAAAATTATTAATAGATTCTGGAAGTAGTGATGCGCTATGGCTTTTCGAAAATGATAGTTTAGGCATAGCTGCTAAAGATAATTATTTTATAGATTTTCTTGGCTACGGACTAAGTGGTAGTGTTCATGGTAAACGTTCTAAAATAGAAGCTTTTAAAATAAAATCTTTTAATTTAAATAAACCATTAGTAGCTTATCCAGATTCATCTTTCACCTCTGTTTTAAGAGAAATAAAAGGAAGAAGAGGCAGTGTTGGTGGATCTATTTTAAAACGATTTAATATAACTATGGATTATGGTAAAGCAATCATAGTATTAAAAACTAATTCAAATTTTTCAAAACATTTTAGTTATAATAAAAGTGGGATAGAAGTTGAAAATAAAGGTATTAGATTGTTTACAAGATTTACAAGAAGTAAAGCATATACAAGTTCTTATGGCAGAAAAAATGAAGCTACTTTATTTAATGGATCTTATACAGGAGAAGAAAAATTTTTAATTAAAAAAGGGTATACTATATCTTCGATTAGAACTAATTCTCCTAGCGATATAGTAGGACTTCAAAAAGGAGATATGATAATTAAAATTAATGGGATTGATACTGTTAGATACAACTTACAAGAACTAAGTAACAAATTTTATGGAAAAGAGGGTGATAGAATTAATATGGTAGTAGAAAGACTTGGTAAAAGAATAAAAGTTAGTTTTAAATTAAAATCTTTAATAAAATAAAAAAGCAGAAAAAATAGTTTTTTCTGCTTTCTTTAAATATCTAAAAGTATAAATTATTGTTCCATTACACTTTTACCTTTTGTTTTTGTAAGAACACTCGTTTTAGAAGGATCTATAACTTCACCCTTAATCTTTAAAGATACAGTTGGTGTAGCTGCGTTAGATAAAACTGTTATAGTTTTTCTAATTGGCATAACACGTTTAGTATCGTATTTAACTTTAATTTCACCAGTCTTTCCTGGCATAATTGGCCCTTTTGGTTTTTCTGGCACTGTACAACCACAGCTGGAACTTACTTTAGATACAATTAATGGCGCTTCTCCAGTATTTGTAAATTCAAAAGTTCTTATCCCATCGGCACCTTTCTCAATAGTTCCGTAATCTATAGTTGTTTCTTTAAATTCAATTTTTGCAACTTTTTCTTGAGCGTTAATCGAAAAACTAATTAATCCAACAAATAGTAGTGTTATTATTTTTTTCATTTTATTAAGGTTTTTTAATGTTATTTAAATTTTTAATGGTTTGTAAATTTAACTTCTTTTTATGCTTTTTACAAAAAATATTAGATGTAATACAATCTTGCAAGTACATTCAGCATATTTAACTATACATTAATACTTGTTAATATTTCGCAGAAACATAAATATAAGTATTTTTGCTAATCAATATTCAAAAACTATTCCAAAGTATGAGCATTCCATCTAAATATAATGCAAAAACGGTAGAAAACAAGTGGTACAGCTACTGGACGAAGCATGATTATTTTCATTCTACACCAGATGATAGAGAACCTTACACTATTGTAATTCCTCCTCCAAATGTCACGGGTGTTTTACATATGGGACACATGCTTAATAATACCATTCAAGATGTCTTAATTCGTCGTGCTCGTCTACAGGGTAAAAATGCTTGTTGGGTTCCAGGAACAGACCATGCGTCTATTGCAACAGAAGCAAAAGTTGTAGCACATTTAAAAGATCAAGGTATTGATAAAAAAGATTTAACAAGAGATGAATTTTTAAAACATGCATGGGATTGGACTGAAGAATATGGTGGTGTAATTTTGGAACAATTGAAGAAATTAGGTTGCTCTTGCGATTGGGATAGAACAAAATTTACAATGGACGACGATATGTCTGAAGCTGTAATAAAAGTTTTCGTGGATTTGCACGAGAAAGGTTTAATATATAGAGGATACCGAATGGTAAATTGGGATCCAGAAGCTAAAACAACTTTATCTGATGAAGAAGTAATCCACGAAGAACGTCAAGGAAGCCTTTATTATATTAATTATAAAATTGAAGGAAGCGACACTACTTTAACCATTGCAACTACACGTCCAGAAACTATTTTTGGAGATTCTGCAATTTGTATTAATCCAAACGATGAGCGTTTTACGCATTTAAAAGGAAAGAAAGCGATTGTGCCTATTTGCGGAAGAGTGATTCCTATTATAGAAGACGAATACGTGGATCTTGAATTTGGAACAGGTTGTTTAAAAGTTACGCCTGCTCATGATGAAAATGATAAAGTTTTAGGCGATAAGCATAAATTAGATGTTATAGATATTTTTAATGAAGATGCTTCACTTAATAGCTTCGGGATGCAGTTTCAAGGTCAAGATCGCTTTGTAGCTAGAAAAAATGTTGTAAAATTTTTAGAAGAAACAGGCGTTTTAACTAAAACAGAGACACATATAAATAAAGTAGGTACTAGCGAAAGAACAAAGGCAGTTATCGAACCAAGATTAAGCGACCAATGGTTTTTGAAAATGGAAGAATTAGTAAAACCAGCTATTGATGCGGTTTTGGGTGAAAATGCTGAAATAAAATTATTTCCAAAGAAATTTGAAAATACTTATCGCCATTGGCTAGAGAACATCCGTGATTGGAATATTTCGCGTCAGCTACTTTGGGGGCAACAAATACCAGCCTATTTCTATGGAGATGGAAAAGAAGATTTTGTAGTTGCTGAAACACTTGAGAAAGCGGTTGAGAAAGCGCAAAAAGTAACAGGTAAATCAGATTTAAAAGCAGAAGATTTAAAACAAGATACAGACGCTTTAGATACATGGTTTAGCTCTTGGCTTTGGCCAATGTCTGTGTTTGATGGTATTAGAAATCCAGAAAATAAAGAAATAAAATACTATTACCCAACTAACGATTTAGTTACTGGACCAGATATTTTATTCTTTTGGGTAGCACGAATGATTATTGCTGGTTACGAATATAAAGATCAAAAACCATTTAATAATGTCTATTTAACGGGTCTGGTTCGCGATAAACAGCGTCGTAAAATGAGTAAATCTTTAGGGAACTCACCAGATGCTTTAAAGCTTATTGAAGATTATGGAGCTGGAGGTGTTCGTGTAGGCTTACTATTAAGCAGTGCAGCAGGAAACGATTTAATGTTTGATGAAGCACTTTGCGATCAAGGTAAAAAATTTGGTAATAAAATTTGGAACGCCTTTAACCTAACAAACTTATGGGAAGTTAGTGACGCAATACCACAACCCAACTCAAGTAAAATTGCTTTAGATTGGTACGAATCTAAATTTCAATCTGTCTTAGTAGAAATTGAAGACCACTTTGGTAAATACCGTTTAAGTGATGCTTTAATGGCAACCTATAAATTAATTTACGACGATTTTTGCGGTTGGTTATTAGAAATAATAAAACCTGCGTATCAACAACCAATTGATGCAGCAACATATAGTAAAGTGATGGCTGTTTTTGAGAATAACCTTAAAATATTACATCCTTTTATGCCATTTTTAACAGAAGATATTTGGCAGTATATTTCAGATCGTACTCCAGAAGAGGCCTTAATAGTTGCAAAATGGCCAGAAGTGAAAACTATAAATAAAGCATTGATTTCTCAATTCGAATTTGCTTCAGAAGTTATATCTGGAATTAGAACCGTTAGAAAAGAAAAGAATATCGCTTTTAAAGATGCTATTGGTTTTTCGGTAATAAATAATGAAAAATCCAGCACTATTTTTGATACCGTAATTTCTAAATTGGGTCATCTTGAAAGTATAGATTACGTTGATCATGCTGTAGAAGGCGCATCGACATTTAGAGTAAAATCTAATGAGTATTTTATTCCAATGGAAGGTTCCATTGACGTTGAAGCCGAAATTATCAAGTTAACCGAAGAATTAAACTACACTAAAGGTTTTCTCAAGTCTGTACAAAAAAAACTCTCTAACGAGCGTTTTGTCGCTGGTGCACCAGAACAAATTGTTGCTTCAGAAAAGAAAAAAGAAGCAGATGCTTTAGCTAAAATTGAAACTTTAAATATGAGTTTAGCTAGCTTACAATAAAATATTCCATTCTAAAAAATAAAGCCTTTTTTCTATATGAAGAGGCTTTACGATTATATTTAGGTTGTATAAAATTAATAATTTTAGTAAAATTTTAGGGTTTTATTTGCTTTTTTGTTAAAGTAACAAGTATTTATGTTAATATCATTTAATATTTTAAGACTACTTTATAATTAAATATTCTTATAACCAAACACCATAATTTACCTTTGTATCGAACCAAAAACCATTTATAAAATTATGAGAAATTTAAAATTAAAACTATCTATATTGGCTTTGTCAGGATTGGTATTCACATCTTGCATGGACGAAAAAAAGGCTACAGAGCTCGACGCCAGCGGAAATGAAATTGAATTAAATTCTAAAACAGGAGATAACCCTAAATTAAAAGATAAGCTCGGTACTAAAACCGAAAAGTCTCGTACCAACAAAACCATGGTTTATAACAAAGTAACTTCTAAAGATGGAAAAGTTGTAGAGCGCTCAATGAATAATGAAGTTCATGCAATGCAAATAAGCGGGTGGAGCGGTTTTAACACCCTATCCATAGAAATGAAAAAATTAGAAAATGCCGATTTTAATACCATAAAAGCTGCACTGCCAAATTTCGATAAAATTATTGCATCTTTAGATCCCACTAGACCAGATTGGATGAAAACTAGAGAAATAGGTAAGGACATCGCAGATGTGCAGAAGGAATACAAAGCACTTATGAGTAAGGACAATACTAACGATAGAAAATATAAGAGAGATTTAGAAGAGCTTAACGAAGCTTACGATGATTTAGTTGAAGAAATAAACGAAACTTTCGATAAATACGTTAAAATAAACCGTAAGGCCAACGAAGAGTACAGCGAAGAAATCGAAGATGATGGAGACCTTGATGATGCTCGTGAAGAGTACAATGAAGAAATTAAAAAATTAAATAAAGTTGCAGACGATAAGAAATAAAATGTTTGTATTCTGAAATATTTAAAAACCTCGCTTTGTGAGGTTTTTTTTTGCCCTATACTTTTTGTTTTTTGTAGATTTACGAGATTAAATACAAATAATGTCAAACAAAACCAAATACTCCATATTAACAGCAATAATAATAGTAACTTCATTATTAATTAAAGAATATTTAATTAATAATGAGCATGAAATTAAAGTTGCAGAAGGAAAAGAATTAAAAGAAGATACCAATGAGTATTTTCTACCAACGAGTACTACAGGTCAAATAGTACACCACAAAGGTTATACTTTAAGTTATAGCGAACCACACGAACAAGCAGAATGGGTTGCTTATGAACTTAAAAAAGAACACTTATCTAATACTAATTTTAAACGGCCCTATTTTGAGATTGACAATGCTGTAAAAACAAAAGCAGCACACTGGAGGAATTATAAAAAATCTGGATACGATAAAGGACATTTGTGTCCAGCAGGAGATAGAAAATACAGTAAAGCAGCACACGATGAAACTTTTCTAACAAGCAATATTTCTCCTCAAACACACAGTTTTAATGCAGGAGTGTGGAATCGTTTAGAGCAAAAAACACGCTATTGGGCTAGAAAATACGATGGTGTTTTTGTAGTTTCAGGAGGTGTTTTAAAAGGAAAAATGAAAACTATTGGAAGCGAAAAAATTGCAGTGCCAAATCAGTTTTATAAGGTAATTATTGATAATAATTTTGGAGAAACAAAAATGCTAGCTTTTTTAATGGATCATAAAGATTCTAAAGAGTCGCTATATAAATTTGTGGTTTCTGTTGATGATATTGAAAATTTAACAGGAATAGATTTCTTTTCAGAGTTAGAAGATAAAAAAGAAAATAGATTAGAAGCTTCAAACAGTTATAAAAATTGGAGTTTTAATTAATCCAATTTACTCTTTATAAGACACTATCCTAAAATCTGTGTAAGTTTAAAATTTCAGGGTTAAATTATTTCTTAAATACAACAAATAAATGCCACTTTTAGCGAGTAATGATATAGCGAATTTTTCCAACAGGTTTATATTTATTGTTTGGATTTAAGTGCACTTCGGCTGGTTTTCTTAAATCGATACTAAAATGAGTTCCTAGATTGTTAAATATAAGCGCAGCTTGTTTTACCATTTTTTTGAGTAATAGCGCTGTTTTTAATAATTTGTTTTAAGCCATATTCTTATTTTAGGGTTGTATTAATTCTTCCTGCAATGGCATTTTCATAAGGGTCGTATTGCTCAGTCATACTCAGTATCATTGTGTTACTTTCTGCAAATTGGGTATAGCTTGGATTACAGTATTAAAAGCCGTTATTGGAATGTAGAATGAGCTTTAGGTGCGTACTACATTCTATTTTTAATAGCCATTTTTAGGGCTTCTATACAAAAAGATGTTATTGTATGGTCTGCTAGCTTATAGTCCATAATCTGCTTAGAATAGGCATCTGTAATAATAGCTAGCTAGTTGTGTTCGTTTTCTGTTTTAATATAATTTATATCGCAGACCCATAGCTGTTCTGGTCTATCTGGCTCTTGGTTTTTAGTTAGTTTTTATACTTTCTAAAATTATGTTTGGAATTTGTGATGATAACATAATTCTTAAGCTTTGGTACGAGTAAGTTGTCTAGCCTCAAAAAGTCGTAAAACTTGTCTCTTCCAATTTTAATATTATTAGCACAAAATCTGCTTTAAGTTTGTGATAGAGCTTAATTCCTAGATTAGCCCTTAATGATTAGGAGTGATATTTTAAATTTCAAAACTAATACATTTCTGCAAAATGTTTTAAATTGACTTCAACATTATTTTTCTCAAAAAAAATTTTAAAATTCTATGATGAGTTTCTATCAAAACTTCAAAGTGTATGGTGTGATCTAAATAGGAAAAATGTCTGTTATTGTATTATTTATTTGTAGAATCTAATATAATATTAAAAAGCTCCTTGTAATGTTTCCAATTTTCTGCTGAACCAAAAGTATAATTATGAAACACAGAAACAAACTCACCATTTACATTTTTAACAGCCTTAATTATTTGATTTAAATGCATTTTTTTATCTAAAGAAGATTGGTACTTTAACAAAGCATGATCGAGTACATGATAAGTATTAATAAGCAATGGTGTTTGAATTTCGTAATCCAGATCGTAAAAGAAAAATGGAGTACAGGTACCAGCTCTAAAACCAATTTCGTTAATATAACCCATTGTAAAGTCTTCGGTAACTTCTAATTCAACCAAATTTCTATAAGATTCTGGTAAATTTAGTTTAGAAAAAGATTGCTTAGATGCACATAAATCTTGATTGATTATAGATTCCATTCTTAGTTTTTCGGTTTTAAGAATTAAAAAATTATCTAATGCAAAATAAGAAGCTTTTAAGCCAATTTTAGAATAATCACCAACTTCTTTAATAAGAGAAATAAACTTACTTTTTTGTGCATTTATATTTTTATCATAGGTGGTAAAATCTCCTATTAAAAAAAAGAATATAAACTTACTGTTAGCTTGTTTTTGTTTATTAATAATATATTTAAAAGTATCGAAAGGATCGTTTTGAAAGCCAAACAATACAGAATAACGCTTGTAAATATCTTTTATTTTAAAACGAATGAGGTCATTAATTGTGCCACCAAAGGTTCGCATAATTCCTTTTAATTTATAGTTGTAAGCAGCTGGCACATCTATAACTGGTGTAATTTTATAATGTCGTTCTGGAAATAAAAAATCTGGAAACTGTATTTGTAAAATTTTCCTAAATTTAAATGCCCAAATATCTACAACTGGTTGTCTTAAAAAACCATTGTTATATGCCAAACTTTCTTTTGCTGTAAAACGTCCAAATTCATCTTTAACATGTGGCATATACTCTTCGTAACGGCTCAATAAATAAAACGATGCAGCAAAAATATCGAACGTTAATGCGCTTTGTTCTCCGTTAGGGAAAAAACATTTTGTCTCTTCCCAATCTATTACATTTATTTCTACGTCGCTTAGACCTTGTTCAAAGAGCAACTCGTTAGAGCGAATAAAAAACTCTTTCCCCAAAGGTTGTCTTGTGTAAGACATTTTTAAACTGTCGTGGGCAATAAAATCTTCAATTGTTGTAGTAAAAATAACAGGAATACCTAAAATACGGGTACAAATTTGCTTAAACGTATAACGTAATCTTGGTGTAATTTTATGAGTGTAAACTAGTAACATATTTTTTTGCAGTATTCTTTAACAATTAGTAGTCAAATAATACCAATGTAATCAAAAGTAATAAAAGGATCTTAATTGTTATAGAATTTTGGGTTTAGTATTTGAATTCTAAAGAATACCATCGTCTGCAAAACTTAAATATGCATTTTCGGTAATAATTAAATGGTCTAAAATTTTAATATCCAAACTTCGTGCTGCAGTTTTTAATTTTTGAGTTAAATTTTTATCTGCTTGACTTGGCTTTAATGTTCCAGAAGGATGGTTATGCGCTAAAATAAGACCAACAGCTCCAACCTCTAAAGCTGTTTTAAAAACCAAACGCACATCTACCAAAGTACCTGTAATGCCTCCTTTGCTTAATTGGTTTTTCTGTATTACTTTATTTGAGTTATTTAAATATAAAATCCAAAATTCTTCATGAGGCAATTCGCCAATTACTGGTTGCATAAGCTCGAAAACCGATGCGCTTGACGTTATATTTTTACGTTTTAAAGCATCTGCTCCTCGCCTACGTCTTCCTAATTCTAATGCGGCAATAATTGCTATAGCTTTAGCCTCACCAATGCCTTTAAAAACCATAAGTTGCTTGATAGATAATTTGCCTAATTCGCTTAAATTATGATTGGTACTGGATAAAATACGTTGGCATAGTGCTACCGCACTTTCATTTTTACTTCCCGAACCAATTAATATGGCTACCAATTCTGCGTCGCTTAAAGATGCCTTACCTTTGTCGCGTAATTTTTCTCTTGGCTGGTCGTCTTGCGACCAGTTTTTTATAGAAAATGAAGCGCCTTTTTCTGTCATATAGTAAATCTACATTTTTTTGCGGACTTTATAATAATAGATATTCATTTGAATATAAAGTCTTACTGAAAAAATTAAATATTGATTAAGAATAATAATTAAATTATTGTAAATTTCCAAAACAATACTTGTTTTAACCTCCTACAGTAGATCCCTGCCTAGACATTAACAACAAACAGCTTTGAAATACCCACCACAACACCACCAAGACAACGATAGAAATAACATAATAGAAGTGATTAAAACTTATCCCTTAGCTACACTTATTTCTATAAAAAAAAATGTGCCCTTAATTACACATTTACCTTTAATTTTTGAAAATAATAAGCTTGTTGGACATATAGATATTTATAATCCGCAAACCAAATTACTAAAAGACAATAATAATGTAACCATTCTTTTTTATGGTCCACAATGTTATATTTCGCCAAGTATTTATAGTACTACCCAATTACCAACCTGGAACTATATTCGCGTGCATTTAAAAGGAAAAGTAAAAGCTGTAGAAAGTACGAAAGCTCTAAAAAAATCCCTTATTGCAATGACTGAGTTTCTAGAATCGCCTGACCATAAATACGTTTTAGAAGCAGATAATCCAAGATTAGATGCTAATCTTGGTTATATAAAAATGTTCGAGATTGATATTAAAACTTGGGAAGGTAAATTTAAGTTGTCTCAAGATAAACACCCTAAGGATATTAAGCTTGCAAGAACAGAATTGGTTCGTGCTAATCAAGAGAGTGTTAAACGGTTTTTGGATGGTGTTTTTAGTTAATTATAAACTTAACTTTCACATTTTTTCAATCAACTTCGTTTTAACGAATGATATAAAATACTAAACGATTTTATATAGCACCATTGTACAATATTTGGCTGAACTGCCTCAAAACTGGTGTTTCAGTTTTACTTTGGCCTGTATACATGAATAATTTGAATAGGAATTACTAGAAAATTAGACATTATCCTAAAATCTGTGTAAGTTAAAAACTCAGGGTTAAGCTATTTATAGTTTAATCCTGTTTTTAAATATAGCTAAAAAATTGGTTTAGAAGAAGCTCTATTTCTTATAAACCTAGCTTATTCTTAAATCCAATCCATCGCTGTTTTCTTGTAAAACGGCCCTGTTCTTCTGTAATAAAAGGTTCTAATTTTTCTTTTTTAGCTTTTAGATAACCAGATAGATAATTTTTAAAAATTTCAAAATTATTTCTTTTAAAGCCATAATAAACACCTAAAATAAAAGTAAGAATAAATCCATAGCGCATTTTATACATCGCTTCACCTTGAGAGAAGTTCGCTTTTTTACTGTAATTGGCTCCAGTTGGTTTTAAATGTTTTACTTTTAAAGTATCATCAAGTAAAACCTCCCATTTATAAAATTTGGCTAAAATCTCGTCTATAGTATCCCAACCCATATCTTTTTTTAGTCCTCCTATATCTAAAAAACATTGTTTAGTATATGCTTTTAGAGCACCACGAATGTGTTGTTTTCCTGTAATTTGTTCTCTTATCCAGGCTTTTTTATATTTTACATCACAATAACCGGAAGCCATACCAATTGCTTTATTAGATTGAAAATGATTTGAAAGCGTTTCTAGATACTGTTTCGGGAAAATTAAATCTGCATCAAATTTACAAATAACATCGTAATTATTATCTAAAGTTTCGAAACCTTTATAAAACGCTTTAATGATTTTAGAACCAGGTAAGTGAGTGTTTGAAGATTTAATATTTACCATAGACATCCAAAGGTTTTGTTGCGTAAATTTTTCTACAATAGTTTGAGTGTCGTCCGTAGAATTGTCGTTAACAACCACTACATGTTTTGGCTTTAAGGTTTGCAAAACTAAAGACTCTAAAGTTTTTGCAATATAATTTGCTTCGTTGTGAGCAGGTATAACAATGTAGAAATTCAAAATAAAAAATTTAAAAATGGAAATTAACCAAAAATTGCTTGTTTAATACCTTTCCAACGTAGTTTTCTTATAAATTTTCCTTCAGTTTTTGAAACTAGAAACTCTTTTCTATACTGCTTGGCTTGATTATAACCTTTTAAATCATTTAGTAATACCGAAAAGTTACGTTTTTTAACACTCTTTTTTAATGCTGCAATAAAGCTAATTACAATACCATATCGCATTCTATAAAAAGATTCACCTTGCAGCAATGCACTGTTTTTAGAATAGGATTGACCTGTAGGTTTTAAATGTTTAACTTTCAAGGTTTGGTCGGTTTTTACAATCCAACCATAGTATTTAGCTAATAGGGTATCCACCGTATCCCAACCAATACTTTGTTTTATTCCACCAATATCTTGAAAACATTTTTTTCTATAAGCTTTAAATGGACCGCGAACATGGTATTTAGAAGCGACAGTTTCATAAACCCACTTTTCATTTTTTTCTACATATGCTAATCCACCTGCAATACCAATTTTTTCATCCGAATTAAAAAGTGTAACAATGGATTCTAAGTAATTGTTAGGAAGAATAATATCTGCGTCAAATTTGCAAATAATATCGTAGTTATTATCTAAGGTTTCAAAACCTTTATAAAATGCATGTATTACTTTACTGCCTGGAATATGTTCTTTTGAAGATTGAATAGAAATGCTCTGTATCCAGTTATTTTTATCTAAAAATGTATTAATTATATGTTGAGTATTATCCGTAGAATTATCGTTTACAAGCACCACTTTTTTAGGTAAAAGCGTTTGTTTTACTAAAGATTGAAGCATTAATGCAATGTAATTTTCTTCGTTGTGAGCAGGAATGACGATGTATATATTCAAAATTTTATCTAACTATTAATGATGCGTGATGTCCAAAATATTAATGAGATTGCCACGCTCTTCGTCTTTGTAATAGGTAATCTTTATTTTGTTCGTTCCGCATAAACAATATAATATCTATTGGTGAAATAACGTAAAACTGGTCTAAAACCAATTTTTTTAGTTGGATTAGTCCACTTTTTACGATCAACAATTCGCCAACCTGCTTTTTCTAAAAGCCAGTCGAATTGCCAATCTTCAAACTCGTGATAATGTCTATCCCATTTATCTGTTTTACTTCTGTAAGCAGTAGAAAACCATAAGCGCATAGGAATACTAGCAACTAATTTATTTGCTTTAATAGATTTTAATACCGTGTAAGGTGATAATAGATGCTCAAAAATCTCGAAAGCAGTAACTACTGAAGCATCAGATTCTTGAATAGCTGAGGTGTCTTCATCTAAATCTTCACCAGAAGTATTTTTAATTTTATAACCGCCACTTTTCATAACTTCTGTAAAAGGATTTGCAACACCTAAATCAAGAATACTTTCATTTTTAGAAATGTGTTTTTCTAAAAATTGATAAGTAAGCTTATATCTTTTATGTGGAAATTTACCTTTATACACGAGACTGGTTATTTTATTTTTCTATGTTTAAATAGCTTAAATTAAAGACGTGGTAATTTAATATTTATAAACAATAGCATTAATATTCATACCAGCACCAACACTTGCAAATAAAATAACGTCTCCCTTATTTATCTCTTGGTTTTCTAATTTTCCTTTTAGTATTAAGTCGTACAAAGAGGGAACTGTTGCTACACTAGAGTTTCCAAGTGTATTAATAATCATTGGCATAATACCTTCGGGCATTTTTAATTTATGTAATTTGTAGAAACGTTTAACAATGGCTTCATCCATTTTTTCGTTAGCTTGATGAATCAATATTTTCTTAACATCACCTATTTTATAACCACTTTTTTCCAGACAAGATTTTAAAGCCAATGGGACATTAGTTAATGCAAATTCGTAAATTTTTCTACCATGCATTTTAATGTACCTTCTTTGGCTTTCTTTTTTTTGGTTATTGGTTTTACCAAAATAAATAAAATACGCTTCATCAAAAGAAAAGGTTGCAGTTTCGTGAGCAATAATTCCACCCTCATCATTAGTTTGTTCTACAACTACTGCACCAGCGCCATCACTATAAATCATAGAATCTCGATCGTGCTTATCTACAACGCGAGATAGGGTTTCAGTACCAACTACCAGACAGCGTTTTGCTATTCCAGCTTTTATAAAAGCATTAGCTTGTATAACGCCTTCAATCCAACCGGGGCATCCAAAAAGCAAATCGTAAGCAACACACTTTGGGTTTTTTATTTTAAGTAAGTGTTTTACGCGAGTAGCAATACTAGGAACAGTATCGCTTTGTTCGGCATTATATTTTACGTCTCCGTAATTATGCGCAACAATAATGTAATCTAAGGTTTCCTTATCGATTTTAGAATTTAAAATAGCACGCTCAGCAGCCAAAAAAGCCATATCTGAATTTACCAATTCGTCTTTTAAATACCGTCTTTCTTGAATGCCTGTAATAGCTTTAAACTTGTCAACAATATTTTCGTTACTGTCATTTATTTTAGAACCATCTCTATTTAAAAATTTATGATTATAAAAATCTTCATTTTTCTCAACACCACTTGGGATGTAGCTTCCAGTTCCAGTAATTTTTATACACATAGATTTGGGTTTCTTATTGTTACTACCCATTACAATTTAAAATTATTTTAGCAAAATGTATTATTTCCTTTAGTAGTAATTTAAAATAGTAATCTGTTTAGAAAACTAATACAGCAATATAATAACATTTTGTGAAACGTTAATTTTTATCATGTTAATTTACGATGCTTAAAGACCGTTTTATGCTTCCATGTAAGCTTCAATTGGTGCGCAACTACAAATTAAATTTCGATCTCCGTAAGCGTCATCAACACGTCGAACACTTGGCCAAAATTTGGTTTCATACACATAATCTAAAGGAAATGCTGCTTTTTGTCGTGAATATGGTAAAAGCCATTCGTCACTTGTAACCATAGCCATTGTATGTGGTGCATTTTTTAGAGGATTATTAGTGTCATCTTTATCTGCTTCAGAAATTTCTTGTCTAATAGATATCATGGCATCACAAAAACGATCCATTTCGGCTTTACTTTCGCTTTCTGTAGGTTCAATCATCATTGTTCCAGCAACAGGAAAAGATACTGTTGGTGCATGAAAACCATAATCCATTAAGCGTTTTGCAATATCAACAACTTCAATACCGTTGGCTTTAAAATCGCGACAATCTATTATCATTTCGTGAGCAGCTCTTCCTTTTTCGCCAGAATATAATGTTGGATAGTGGTTTTTTAAACGTTCTTTAATATAGTTAGCATTTAAAATAGCAATTTCGGTGGCTTTTTTAAGACCTCTGTAACCTAACATTTTAATATAACCATAAGAAATTAAACATGCTAAGGCAGAACCATAAGGAGCTGCAGAGATTGAAGAAATAGCTTGGTGACCTCCAGTTTTAATAATAGGATTTCCAGGTAAAAATGGAACCAATTGCTCGGCAACACAAATAGGGCCAACACCTGGTCCACCACCACCATGCGGTATTGCAAAAGTTTTATGTAAGTTTAGATGGCAAACATCTGCACCAATGTTTCCAGGATTGGTTAAACCAACTTGCGCGTTCATGTTGGCACCATCCATATATACTTGCCCACCGTTATCGTGAATAAGTGTTGTTATTTCTCTAATAGCAGATTCGTAAACACCATGTGTAGATGGGTATGTTACCATTAAAGCAGATAAATTGTCTTTATGTAATTCTGCTTTTTCACGCAAATCGTCAACATCTATATTTCCATTTTCTGATGCTTTTGTTACAACTACCTTCATTCCAGCCATAACAGCACTTGCAGGATTTGTTCCATGAGCAGAAGACGGAATTAAACAAATATTTCTATGGTGGTCTCCACGAGATTCGTGATACGCTTTAATAACCATTAAACCAGCAAATTCTCCTTGAGCACCAGAGTTTGGTTGTAGAGAAGTAGCAGCAAAACCAGTAATTTTTGTTAATTGATTTTCTAAAGCGTTGAGCATTAATTTGTAACCTATTGGTTGATTTACCGGTACAAAAGGATGTACACTTCCCCAATTAGGCATGCTTAGAGGTAACATTTCGGCTGCTGCATTTAACTTCATTGTACAAGACCCTAAAGAAATCATAGAATGATTTAAAGCCAAATCTTTACGCTCTAAACCTTTAATATAACGCATTAATTCGGTTTCAGAATGGTGTGTATTAAAAACGTCGAACGTTAGAAAACTAGACTCTCGTTTAAGATGATTTGGTATTGTATTGTTGGTTTCTATAGCTTCAATTTTATCTGTAGTATTTTCAGTAACACTCTCAAAAATGTCTATAATTTCATTTAAATCTGAAATTGAAGTTGTTTCATTTATAGAAATTGTAACAGTATTAGTGTCAGGATAATGGAAATTAACTTCTCTTTTTTCAGCTTCGTATTTAGTTTTTACAGCATCCGTTTTTATTTGAATGGTATCAAAATAATGAGAATTTACTTGTTCTAGTTCTAATTTACCTAAAGCATTGGCTAAAGTAGAGGTTGCATCTTTAACTCTATCTGCTATAAACGTTAAGCCTTTTGGACCGTGATACACCGCATACATTCCAGCCATTACAGCTAAAAGCACTTGGGCAGTACAAATATTTGAGGTCGCTTTATCGCGCTTAATATGTTGTTCGCGTGTTTGTAAAGCCATCCGCAGAGCACGATTGTTGTTAACATCCTTAGTAACACCAATTATACGTCCTGGTACGTCACGCTTATAAGCTTCTTTTGTTGCAAAATAAGCTGCGTGAGGACCACCAAAACCCATTGGGATACCAAATCGTTGTGTAGTGCCAACTACAACGTCTGCACCAAATTTTCCTGGGGCTTCTAGTTTTACTAAGCTTAAAATATCTGCCGCGACCGCAACTTTTATATTTTCGCTATTCGCCTTTTCTATAAAAGATTTTATATCTGTAATTTGTCCGTTTTTACCAGGATATTGTAATAATGCTCCAAAATACTCATTAGATAGATTATACTCAGACTCGTTACCAATAATTAATTCTATGCCAATTGGGCTGGCTCTAGTTTCTAACAAATCTATAGTTTGAGGCAACACTAAATCTGAAACAAAAAATTTATTAGCGTTAGCTTTTTTCTGGCCACGATCTCTTACCGAAAACAACATACCCATAGCTTCTGCAGCAGCAGTGCTTTCGTCTAAAAGTGAGGCATTTGCAATTTCCATTCCTGTTAAATCAATAACCATGGTTTGAAAATTTAATAAAGCTTCTAATCGACCTTGAGCAATTTCTGCTTGGTAGGGAGTGTAAGCTGTATACCAACCCGGATTTTCTAAAATGTTACGTTGAATAACAGCAGGTAAAATAGTAGGATGGTAACCTAAACCAATGTAAGTTTTATATATTTTATTAAGCTTAGACAACTCGTTAATATGAGATGAATATTCAAATTCGCTCATGGCGATATCTAAATCTAAATCTTGATTTAGACGAATATCTTTTGGAACGGTTTCAGATATAAGTTGTTCTATATTATCAACACCAATAGCACCAAGCATTGTTTTTTGATCGTTTTCTCTTGGTCCAATATGGCGTAATGCGAAAGAATTTGTATTCATATTATTTGTATAAAATTTAGTTTTGTAAAAATACTGAAAACTCACAGTATTTTTTCTATAAAAAATGAAAATTTTTAACCAAATAGAATGGTTATTAACAGTTTGTTTATTTTTGTTTAATGCGGATAATTAAACAACTTTTAGATTTTTACCTAAATAGCAGTATTCATGTAGCTATAGCTGTATATGCGTTGAGTTGGATAACATTACAGCAGTTCAACATTTTGTACGATGAAAACATACTCTATTTTATTTTTTACGCAACAATAACGGGCTATAATTTTGTAAAGTATTTTGGTATTGCAAAATTTCACCATCGGAGTTTAACAAATGCTCTAAAAGCTATACAATTATTTTCATTTTTTTGTTTTATATTACTTGGTTTTTATACTTTTAAATTACCTGTAAAAACGTTGGCTTATATTGCTTTATTTGGAGTGGTTACCTTCTTGTATGCTATTCCATTTATTCCAAAAAACTTCTATTTAGACAGCCAGCAGAATTTGCGAGCTATTAGCGGACTCAAAGTTTATATTATAGCATTAGTTTGGACTGGTGTTACCTTGTTTTTACCTTTAATTAATAATGATTTCGAATCGAATATTGATGTCTGGATTTGTGCCTTTCAACGTTTTGTTTTTGTTTTTGTTTTAATGTTACCATTTGAAATTAGAGATTTAAAATACGATAGTTTAAAATTAGCAACAATACCTCAAAAAATAGGAGTGAAGCGAACGAAAATAATAGGAGTTTTACTCTTGTTTATTTTCTTTTTTGCTGAATTTTTTAAAGACGAATTAACCTATAACGCCATTATTAATACCTTGCTTATCTCACTAATTACAATATTTTTTTTATTGTTTGCAAACAAAAAAAGGAAACATTATTATAGTTCTTTTTGGGCTGAAGGGATTCCAATTATATGGTTATTAATTATTTTGTTTTGCTAATTCTTGCTCGAAAGCAGATTGTAGTTTAGATTTTTCGGAAGTACTTAATTTTATTGGTTTTTGTACAATTAATTTAGTAAGCTTGGCATTTTTTTTTGTGTATTTTCTGCATGCAGCGCAATAAGCTAAATGTATGGTTAGTTTAATTTTTTGCAATAGAGTAGCATCGTTATACTGTATTTTATCACAAGTATAATTAGCCTTATCACAATTTAAAAATATTTTATAACTCATTATTAAAACCAATTTTTCTCAAGACAACCAGACATTGCGGTTCGTGCTCTGTGAATAATTACCCATAGATTGGACGCAGTAATATTCAATTCATTACAAATAGCTTCAGTATCGTAGTTTAAAATAGTCTTCATTTCGAAAACTTGGGCTTGCTTTGCTGGTAATTTATCTAGACAATTATGTATGGCTACACCTAATTCTGTGTTTTCAATAGTATCTTCGGCTGTTTTATCGAATGGGTCTGCTACGCGCTCCTCTAGCCAATCACCTTCGCTTTCAGTATCGCTATTGTAGCTCATTCTAACTTCGGCTTTGCCTTTTTTAGAATTAGTTTTGCGATAATGATCTATAATTTTTCTTTTTAAAATTGAAACGAGCCATGTACGTTCACTAGCTTCACCTTTAAAATTTTTCATAGATTTTAAACCAGCTAAAAAAGTTTCGGAAATTAAATCTTGAGCCATCTCTCTATCGCTTACACGAGAAACAGTATAATTAAATAGATAGTCGCTGTACAAACTAATCCATTGGTTTGGATCAATTTTATGGTCTGGCATTGGTTACAATTTTTATCAAAAGTAAAGAAAAAATATTCTGCTTTAGTATTATTTAAAATATATCATTAGAAAGATAGCGCTTAGATAAATCCAAAACACAGAAAAGAATATATGTACTGTAGTTTCAAATTTTTTACCTTTCCACAGCTTTACCGAGTAAACAAAAAATTGCATAAATGCTCTAATAGTCCAGAAAACACCAAGGCCTAAAGCTATTTTGTTGCCAAGGTTAGTTTTTATAATTTCTATTGCAGAAGTAAAGCATAGTAAACCCATTAAAAAAACATTTAATGCTATAAAAAAAGTATGAACAGTCATCATTTGTCTGTTTACTAAGCTTAACGGTTTTAGCTCTACTTTCCAATTAAAGTACTTTGGAAATATAACGTGAACTAAAGCAAGTGCCATTAATAATAAACCTATAATTTTTAAATGTAAATACATAACTATTTTAAATTATGGTTTGTAATTAAAAATGGACATAAACGGAGTGAATTTGTGCTCTATACAATTACTAAAACCAGCTTTTTTAAAGACGCTATTCCAAGTGTTTTTAGAAAAAAAATGAGCGAACCCAATTGAGAATGCTAGAAAATTTGGTAAATCTCTTAGATGCTCTACTAAAATAACTTTACCACTTGTTTTGCAAACGCGATGACATTCTTTTAAAAAAATAACTTTTTCCTTATTAGATCTAATTTCATGCGCCGCAGAAAGCAAAAAAATAAGGTCTACAGTGTTATTGTCTAAAGGAATTTTGTTGGTTTTTATTTGTTGCGTATTTGGATATTCTATAGTTACTTTTCTTGCTCTTACAATTGCAGGCTCTGTATGTTTTTCGGGATTGTAAAAATCGTAAACTTTTAAATGGGACTTTGGAAATTTACTTTTTATACTAAAACTAGTTTCATCGAATCCTGCGTTTATGTTTATTATAAGTTGCTTTTCTACATCTTTTACATCACATTTTTTCAACCAATTAAAATTATAATAGCCTGAATAATCATAAACATAAGCAGAAATTATTAATGGCATAACAAGTCCATAAATAAAGGCGATTATTATAATCAAAAGTATAGATTGCGTCCAATTAAAATATATAAAACAGGCTATAATTGCTGCTAAAAAACTAAGGCCAATAAAATAAAAATGTCTATTGAAACTTAAAATATTTACTACGCCTTGAAATGTTTTTCTTTCTATTTCCATGTCTCTTTTTGTCCTTTTTTCCACCAATATGGAATATTTTCTATTACAAATGCATTTGCTAACACATGATCTTTTAGTTTCAGCGTTTTTAAAAATTCAATATTATAGGTTTCTATTTTTATTGGTTTTGGTTTCCAGTTTTGTCGAACACCTTGAATAATTAATACTTCTTTAGTGTTTTCATTATAGGTGAAAGTAAAAGGTAATGGTCCTGCAAAACGTCTCGCTTCTTTCCAATTCTCAAATGGAGAGTCTGTTGGTAAAGTAGCTTCTTTTTCTGTTGTGTCTATTGTTATATTAAAGTTTGAATGGTTCGAGGATATTTCAGTTTTATTTTTAAAAACACTTTGTTTTACATCTGTGGTTGTATAATTATAATGTGTAAAAATATTACCCATAAATGCCATTTTCTTTTTATCTGTTTCAGATTTTATAATGTATAAACCACGTAATCGCTTGCCTTTTTTATTAGTGTAGCGTACAAAAATACGATAGCCAATTAGAAAAAAATCATTTCCCATAAATTTTGGAAATCCTTTAATCCTTAAATTTTTGGTTTGCACCATAGCGACTGCAACAAATGCCCATTTATCTTTAAAAGTATCTAAAGTTAAACACTCTGGAATTAAATTTTCTAATTGCTGTTTTGGGACAGCGAAGGTTAATACGGTCGAGCTTTTAAAGAAAGCCTCGACAGCAAAAGGATGATTTTTAAGTTTAGCTAACATGAATTTCTCTTTTATTAAAATGAAAGTTGTTTAGATAGACAATTACAATAAATAGTATTGCGAATATAATATTAAGTTTATTCCATAGTAGTAATTCTGAAGTTTTTGTAAATTCCATAATATTCATAGCCAATACTATGATAATCTGTAAAATTGCATTTAATTTCTGTTTGTAACGTGCTAAAATCCAAATAGCCATACCAACTTCTAATGCACCAATAACTATAATTATTACTCTAGAATATTCAGTGTTTAAAACTTTAGCAACAATTGCTTGGTGCCTTGGTACTTGATTAAGAACCTTGCAATATAAACCGTTAATAAGCCAAACTAAAGCAATGAATGCATTTAAGGTTTTATGTAGCATTCTTGAAGATGTTATTGTCACGTTGTGGATTTCGAGTTAAGATTTTTACTGTATAGTTTTTTTATTAAATGGTGTTCTAATACTTGACCTAGAAAACCACTTTCGCCTGCTATTATAAATGTTTTCAATTTTTTAATATTTTAAACATTCAGAAAAAATTGAAAGTTATAATTAATTTTTTTATTTAAATAATTTAAGCACAGATTTAGTAATCCAGTTTTGTTTTTGGTCTACTAATTTGTTTATCATACCATCCATAGTTTCTGTTAGTTCGTGTAATGCTTTTGTTTGTTTAATTAGTTCTTTAGTTTTTTCTGTACCATCATTTTTAATGGCAGACACTTCGCTTAATATTTTAATTACTGGTTTTATTTCTCGTCTGCTTCTTTCTTTGGCAACAATTCTTGCAAGCTCTTGTACGTCTTTTTCTGTAGTAAAAAACTCTTTACGTTCTCCTGCAACTAATGTTTTTGTTACAATTCCCCAATCCATAAGTTGGCGTAAATTCATAGAAGTATTGCCACGAGAAATTTTAAGATCCTCCATGATTTCTTCCATAGATAAGGCTTTAGTGGAGATAAAAAGCAAGGCTTGTATTTGTGCCATTGCTTTATTAATTCCCCAAAGAGAGCCTAAACTTCCCCAAGTACTAATAAATTTATTTTTTGCTTCTTGGTATTTCACTCTTTTCTTTTTTTAATTTTAATAAAATAATTTAAAAACGATAAAGATCGTGCTAACGTTCGCTGCTCTCACTCTCTAATTAAAAACTTTATAATTTAATAATTAGAAATTTTTATTTTTCGTTTCATACAGCAAATATAATTAAAAATTTTTAACTTTCAATAATTACTGAAAGTTTAATCAATAAATTTATTTTCGCTTAAGTAACCTCTTTAATTTACCATAGTCGCCAGATTGTCCAAATGCCATAGTATTGCTATTTGTACCTACTATCTGACTATCTAAACAACTGAAGCAGATTTTTGCGATTCCTATAATTGAGTCAGATTTTTTAAAAATTAGTAAATCTCTATAAACGTGAATGCAAGCCAGAGCGTAAACTTCATCATGAGATTTTTCTCTAAAAATTTCATTTAATTCTCTAAATTTTTCTTTAGAGACTTCTTGTTTAGAAAAACCAATGGTTGTTAGCTTTAAAACAAATAACGAATCAGAAAGTTTTTCTGGTTTGTTGTTTATAATAATGTCAATTTTTAATTGCTCGTTTTTCTTAAGATTTTTTTTGGTTTCAAGATCAAATAATTCACCTTCTTCTATATCAATTGAATAGTGCTCAACGTTATCAAATTTAAAATAATAACTATCTTTATTTTGACTGCAATTAAGAGTAAATAAAAAAACTAAAATTATTAAGAGCTTTTGTTTTATTTTAAATTTATGATTTATCATTTCATTTAGAAACTACAAATTCTATTTAATCAAACCCGCACGCTTTAATAATGCCTCAGGTTTTGGTGCTTGACCTCTAAAGCGCTTGTACAAAACCATTGGGTTTTCTGTCCCGCCTTGAGACAATACGTGTTCTTTAAACTTAGTAGCAACTTCTTTATTAAAAACACCTTCTTGTTTAAAATAAGCGAAAGCATCTGCATCTAAAACTTCAGCCCATTTGTAGCTATAATATCCAGAACTATAACCACCTTGGAAAATGTGTGCAAAAGCAGTACTCATACAATTTTCTTTAACGTCTGGATATAATTTGGTGTTTTTAAAAGCTTCTGTTTCATAAGCTTTTAAATCTTTAATATCTGTTGGGTTTTTACCATGCCAAGACATATCTAATAAGCTAAAACTAATTTGCCTTAAGGTCTGCATGCCTTGGTGGAAAGTAGCCGATTCTCTAATTTTGTTTACCAAATCCATTGGTATTACTTCTCCTGTTTCGTAATGCTTAGCAAATACCTCTAAAGCTTCTTTTTCGTAGCACCAATTCTCCATAATTTGACTAGGTAATTCTACAAAATCCCAATAGACGCTTGTTCCAGACAAGCTAGGATAGGTTGTGTTTGCTAACATGCCATGTAATGCATGACCAAACTCATGAAATAGCGTAGTAACTTCGTTAAATGTTAGTAAGGACGGTTTACTTTTTGTTGGTTTTGTAAAGTTACATACAATAGAGACGTGTGGTCTTTCGTCCTTGCCATCTTTTACAAATTGTGGCTTATAGCTCGTCATCCAAGCACCATTTCTTTTACCTTTTCTTGGAAAAAAATCGGCATAAAAAATAGAAACCAAATCACCATTATTGTTAGTAACTTTATAAGTTAAAATATCTTTGTGGTATTTATCGATATTGTTTATATCTTCAAAATGTAAACCAAAAAGTTTTGTAGCAATCTCAAAAGCACCATTAATAACGTTTTCTAATTTAAAGTGTGGTTTTAGTTGCTCGTCGTCTAAATTAAATAATTTTTGCTTTAATTTTTCAGAATAATATGCAGCATCCCATTTTTCTAACCTATCGATGCCATCTAAATTTTTGGCGAAGTTTTCAAGATTTTTATATTCCTTTTCTGCAGCAGGTTTAGCTTTATCTAGTAAATCGTTTAAAAACTTTAAAACCGTCTCTGGCGTTTCTGCCATGCGTTCTTCTAAAATAAAATGAGCATGCGTTTTATACCCTAATAAATTTGCACGATCAAAACGTAATTTTGTAAGTTCTAAAACTATAGCTTGGTTGTCTAAAGCATCGCCTTTAAAGCCTTTACTCCCTGCTACTTTAGACAATTGTTCTCTTAGTTTTCTATTGTCTGCATAGGTTATAAAAGGAATATAACTTGGGTAATCTAAGGTAATTAACCAGCCATTTTTATTTTTACTTTCTGCCAACTGTTTAGCAGCTTCTTTTGCCCCATCTGGTAATCCAGACACATCACTTTCTTTAGTGAGATGAAGTTCGTATTTATTAGTTTCGGCTAAAATATTCTCGCCAAATTTTAATTTTAAGTTTGCTAATTTCTTATCAATCTCTCGAAGCTTGGTTTTATCTTCCTCATTTAAATTAGCGCCATTTCTGGAAAAGCTTTTATATTTTTTGTTTAGTAATGTTTTTTGTTCTGTGCTAAGTTTTAAACTGTCTTTAGAATTGTAAACGGTTTTTATACGTTTAAATAAATCTTGGTTTAATGTAATATCGTTTCCAAACTCCGAAAGTATTGGAGAAACTTCTTGAGCAATTTTTTGAATTTCCTCACTTGTTTCGGCCGAATTTAAGTTGAAAAAAATACTGGTAACACGATCTAATTGTTTACCAGAAAATTCTAAGGCTTCGATTGTGTTTTTAAAAGTTGGTAACGCCTTATTGTTGGTGATTTCAGCAATTTCATGTTTTGCTTGATCTATTAATTTTAGAATACTAGGTTTATAATCTTCATTATTTATAGATTGAAATGGCGCAGTATTAAATTTAGTATCAAAAGGGTGTAGTAAAGTATTCATTTGTGTTATTGGCTGTTTTTGATGTTAAAATTATAATTTTTATTAGAGATATTTATTACTGTAAGTAGTCTCTAAAGTTTTAGTTTTCCAAAAGCTTTTAAGAACATTAAAAAGCTGCAGTTTCATCTTAGAAAATTCTTTAAAGCTATTAGTCTAAATGAAGTAGCGCTTCGTCAATTATAAATTTTATGTTGCAATTAAACATTTTTTTTGAAATCAACTAAAGACTTTTAGCCCATGTTTTTTTAAATGTGAGTTAATAACTCATCTTACAGAGAATAATAGCGACGGAAACCTAAAATTAATTTCTGGTTTTTTTTGTATTGTAACGTTAAAATATTACTTTTTATCGAAATGATGTGTTTTACGTGCTATCAATTTGTTAAGTTATTTACAATTATAAGACCTTTACATAAGTTTTTTTGATGTGAGTATATTAACATATTCTCCATATAGAAAGATTAATAGCGATAGAAAGCCTCAACTAGTTTGGGGCTTTCTTATGTTATACTCTTAAATTTTTTGGGCAGCTTCTTCAACTTTTAACTTTAGTTCTTCCTTATAAACTATAATCTTGTCCATTACGCATTGGTCTGAAGTTGCAATAATTTGGGCAGCTAATATCCCAGCATTTTTAGCACCATTTAATGCAACGGTTGCTACAGGTACACCACCAGGCATTTGTAAAATTGAGAGTATTGAATCCCAACCATCTATAGAGTTTCTACTTTTTACAGGCACGCCAATTATTGGTAAAGGCGATAAAGAGGCTACCATACCAGGTAAATGTGCAGCGCCTCCAGCTCCTGCAACTATTACTTTTATGCCTCGATTATGCGCATTTTTACTGTAATCGAATAATTTTTCTGGTGTTCTGTGTGCAGATACTATGTCTACTTCAACCTCAATATCAAAACCTTTTAAAATATCTATTGCTTCTTGCATTACTGGAAGATCGCTATCACTTCCCATTATTACGCCTACTTTGCTCATGGTGTTTTGGTTATTTATTAATACAAAAGTAAGGTTTTTTAGTTTTTTAATAATAGGGTTTTTGTACTAATTGCTTCTTATTTATAAACGATCATACCGTACTAAAAAATAAATCTAAAGTTTATTTAAATGAGTTGATTTATGTAAAGTCTGATGGCCACTATCTAAACCTTTTTACAACTAATAAAAAAGACATTGTAAGAGGTGAAATTTCAGAAATTGAAGCGCAACTACTTCCAAATTTAATTAAATGTCACAGGTCGTATGTCGTAAACCAAAACTTTATAAAATAATATAATAGTACACACGTATTTATGCTAAATGGAGATCACATCCCTCTGTCGCGAGGGTTTAAATTTTAGTTTACTTAGATATTACTTTGAAATCACTTTAATAGTATTTTTTACTTTTTCGGCAATTTCACGAGCTACAAGTAAATCTTCATTTACAATAGTAACATGTCCCATTTTTCTAAATGGTCTGGTTTGTTTTTTACCATAAATGTGCGGTGTAACGCCTTCCATTGTCATAATATCTGCGATATTTTGGTAAACAACATCACCTTTATAGCCTTCAGCACCAACTAAATTTACCATAATACCACCAACTTTGCTTTCGGTTTTACCTAAAGGCAGGTTTAAAATGGCACGAATATGTTGCTCAAATTGAGACGTATAATTCGCTTCAATAGTTTGGTGACCAGAATTGTGTGGCCTTGGTGCCACTTCGTTTATTAAAATTTCATCATTATTTGTTTGAAACATTTCTACAGCTAATAAGCCAACATGATTAAAAGCTTTAGACACTTTTAAAGCCATATCTTTCGCTTTTTTTGCAACCTCGTCCGGAATCCTCGCAGGACAAATAACATATTCTACTTGGTTTGCTTCTGGATGAAACTCCATTTCCACTACAGGATATGTTTTTACTTCGCCATCCAGAGTTCTTGCTACAATTACTGCTAGTTCATTTTTAAAATCGATTAGCTCTTCAGCTATACATTCACCTTTTGGTAGATCCTTTAAGTCTTCTAAAGAGCGTACAACTTTTACGCCTGTTCCATCGTAACCAAACTGAGCGCTTTTCCAAACAAACGGAAATTCTAATCCACCATTTAAAACAGCATCTTCAATTTCAGATGCGTAGGCAAAACGAGAAAATGCCGAAGTTGGAATATTATTATCTAAATAAAATAATTTCTGCTTCGCTTTATTTTGTATAATTCTTAAATTTTTAGAGCTTGGGTAAACTTTTACACCTTCATTCTCCAATTTTTCAAGGGCATCTACATTTACATTTTCAATTTCAAAAGTCAGTAAGTCCACTTGTTTTCCAAAGTTGTAAACAGTATTAAAATCCATTAAATCGCCTTTAACAAACTCATTACAGGCTATTTTACAAGGTGCTTCGTCGCTTGGATCTAAAATGTAGGTCTTAATGTCGAATTTTCTTGTGTCGTAAAGCATCATTTTGCCTAATTGTCCACCACCAAGAATACCTAATTTAAAATCTGAAGAAAAATAGTTCATAATATTTACCGCAAAAGCAGGGATCTTTATAGTTAAAAAATGTCTTACAAAAGTACATTTTATTATGGAAAACACCTCTAATATTCTAGAGCAAAAACCGTAATTCGATTAACAAATATGTATCTTTGCCACTTTGGTAAATTGAATATTAATGATTAAGCTGCACGACAAATATTTTAAGCCTTTTATTTCTGCCAAAGAAATAGATAACGCTGTTTCTAAAATCGTACAAAATCTCGCAAAAGATTTAGACAATGAAATCCCAGTATTTGTAGGTGTTCTTAATGGTTCGTTTATGGTGGTAAGCGACTTTGTGAAAAAGTACCCTAAACCGTGTGAAGTAACTTTTATTAAATTGGCCTCTTACGAAGGTGTTAAGTCTTCAGAAGACATACAGCGTTTAATTGGTTTAACACAAGATTTAAGAGGACGAACAGTAGTTATTCTTGAAGATATTATAGATACAGGAAATACGCTTAACGAGATACACCGTATCTTTAAAAACGAAGGCGTAAAACAATTGCTAATTGCCAGTTTATTTTACAAACCTGAGGCGTATAAAAAGGATTTTAAAATTCATTACATAGGTATAAAAATCCCCAATAAATTTATAGTTGGTTACGGCTTAGATTATAATGGTTTAGGAAGAGATTTACCAGAAGTATATCAAATAAAAACAACACAACACATGACAAATTTAGTATTATTTGGTCCTCCAGGCGCAGGAAAAGGAACACAAGCTAATTTTTTAAAGGAAAGATATAATTTGGTTCACATTTCTACTGGAGACGTGTTTAGATTTAATATTAAAAACAAAACCGCTTTAGGTACTTTAGCTAAGTCGTTTATAGATAAAGGCGCATTAGTGCCAGATCAAGTAACAATAGATATGCTAAATGCTGAAGTTGAAAAAAACGCCGGTGCTAACGGTTTTATTTTCGATGGTTTTCCAAGAACTAATGCGCAAGCTGAAGCTTTAGATAAACTTATGAACACAAAAGATTCGCAAATAAATGCCATGATTGCTTTAGAGGTTGAAGACGAAGTTTTAGTTGAAAGACTTCTTGAACGTGGCAAATCTAGCGGTAGAGCAGATGATGCAGATGAAGCTATTATTAGAAACCGTATTAAAGAATATTACTCTAAAACAGCCATTTTAAAAAACTATTATTCTAAACAAAATAAATATCATGGTGTCAATGGTTTTGGAAGTGTAGAAGCTATAACAGAACGTCTGTGTGAGGCTATCGATAAATTATAGTTAATTATAAAGGTATTTTTCTATAAAATTGAATTTCTGTTCCGCTGGTATAATAAAAACAGTACTACATCTCGAATAGGTGTAAGAGTGACCATCTTTTAACTGTTAATCCAAATTTTCAAATATAAATTAATTTCATAAAATTATGACTGAGGGTAACTTTGTTGATTACGTAAAAATGCACGTTACCTCTGGAAAAGGAGGTCAAGGCTCTACGCATTTACATCGCGAGAAGTATTTAGCAAAAGGTGGTCCGGATGGAGGAGATGGTGGTCGTGGTGGACACGTAATTTTAAGAGGTAGTTCTAATTTATGGACATTAATACACTTAAAATTTAAAAGACACATTCGCGCTGGGCACGGAGGAAGCGGTAGTAGTGGAAGAAGTACCGGAGCAGATGGTGAAGATATTTATGTAGAAGTACCTTTGGGAACGCTTGTTAAAGATACAGAAACAGACGAAACACTTTTTGAAATTACCAAAGATGGCGAAGAGCGCATTGTTGCGCAAGGTGGTAAAGGAGGTCGTGGAAACTGGCATTTTAAAAGTTCTACCAACCAAACACCACGTTATGCGCAACCTGGAATTCCTATGGAAGAAAAGGATATTACATTAGAATTAAAATTATTAGCAGATGTTGGATTGGTAGGGTTTCCAAATGCGGGAAAATCGACATTATTATCTGTTATAACTTCTGCAAAACCTAAAATTGCAGATTACGAGTTTACAACCTTGAAACCAAATTTAGGTATTGTAAAATACCGCGAGTTTCAAAGTTTTGTAATGGCAGACATTCCTGGTATTATAGAAGGTGCAGCAGAAGGAAAAGGACTTGGTTATTATTTTTTAAGGCATATAGAGCGTAATTCTATTTTGTTATTTTTAATTCCAGCAGATGCACCAGATATAAAAAAACAGTACGATATTTTGTTAGATGAGTTACGTCGTTATAATCCAGAAATGCTTGATAAAGAGCGTTTTATTGCAATTTCTAAATGCGATATGTTGGATAATGAGTTACAGGCAGAACTAAAAATAGAATTAGATAACGAGTTGCCAATATCTTATGTATTTATATCTAGTGTTACACAACAAGGTTTAATGAGGCTCAAAGATTTGCTTTGGGAAGCGTTAAATTAAACTAGAAACAATTTTTGCTTACTTTTAGCTAAAAAATCTAAGCCATGAAATATTTATATATCCTATTAATTACTTTTTGTGTTTCTTCTTGCGCATCAATCTACGTAACTCACGATTACGAAAAATCTACTAATTTTCAAAATTACAAAACCTATAATTTTTTTAGTAATATAGAATCGTTATTAAATGAATTAGACGAAAATCGTTTAATAGATGCCTTAGAATCTAAGCTAAATGCAATGGGTTTAGTTAAATCTGAAAATGCTAGTTTTTTAATAGATATTAAAAGCGATACATTTGAAGGCGCCTCAAACAATAATGTTGGAGTAGGACTTGGTGGTGGAAATCGTGGATTTGGAGGAGGCGTTTTGGTTGGTATTCCAATTGGTCAACCTGCTATTAATATGCAAATTACAGTAGAGTTTGTAGACGAATCTAAAACAGGACTGTTCTGGCAAGCAACTAGCGAATGTTCTTTTAGACCTAATCAAAAGCCTGAAAAGCGCGAACTACGTTTTCAAGCTATTGTAGAAAAAATGATGGCAGGTTATCCTCCTGAAACTAAGAAATAAAAAAACAAAATAGACTTATAATTAGGAAGCCTATTTTTATTAATTATAGTTTGTTTTTAATAAATAAAAATTCCAACTTTTTTTTTAAAGGAATTTGTTTACTCTACAGTAATCCTCACACCCTCACTATGGCTGCTAAATTCTGGTGCATACATACTTTGTATGGTTGTAATACCATTACTCATATTTCCAGCATTGCTCACGCGTAAATCGTATTCAAAAACATAAATACCTTTTGGTAAATAATCGAAAAAGAAATTAGTCGATGCATCTTTGGTTGCTTCATAATAGCCTAATCCATCCTGATATTTGTATTGAGAAAGTACATTTACAGGCTCTAATCCTGCTGCTCGCATGTCTTTCATATGTACAAATTCCATAGCGCGATTGCTTCGCAATTCTATATGGACTCTAACTAAATCACCAACTTCAAGTTTGGTATCTTTTGTAATATCTGTTATTACTTCGCCTTTATCTGTGTTTGTTTTTTTAAACAATTTTTTCTTCAATTTTAATGGTGTTTCAGCCGAAGTTATTTTATCTAGATCCTCGAAATACTGCCAATATAAACTTCCCCAAGCAATACCATTTCCTTTTTTGGTAATTTTTACATTAGCCATTTTAGGTGTAATTTCAGGGCCAGACCAACTTGTTTTGTAATAACCGGTACCAGCTTCTACTTTTACAGCTTCTAATTTTGAAGGCTTAATTGGATTATTACCAACAATAACTTCTACCATATCTGTAACGCTTAACCAATCGCTACCTTGAAGCAATAAAGCGTAAACAGCATCAGTTGTTGCTTTCGTGGTTTTCCAACGGTTAGTTTGCTTGTTTTTAAGCAACCAAATTTTAAGTTCATCTATAGTACTTGTATTTTCTACTTTACTTTGTATAGTAGTTCCAGCTTCAAAAAACGCTTCAATCATTAGTGCTTGTGTTTCAATTGGCGCTTGATACCAATACCATGAATTGGTGTTTGCTTTCCAATACATGCCAAGTTCTTCGCTCGTAATACTCGTTTCTTGTAATGAGTTTAAAATTTTAGTAGCAGTGACTTTATCTTTACTTCTATGTGTTACTAAAGCCATCATACCTTTTGCATACAATGGTCTTTTTAACCAATAGTTTTTAATTTGAGAATGGTAATAGTCCATTATCTCACGCACTTTTTTACTAGGTTTATTTTTTGGGAAAAAGCTTCGCATGTATAAATAATGCAATTGTATGTAGCTTAATCTATCTACATTTAAGTCTGCATCTTTATCGTATTTTCTAATGTCTTTGTATTCTTGAACGAATTCTAAATCTAAATAGTTTAGTGCTTTGTCAACTATATCATCAATATCGTTACTATTGTCTTCGTTTGTGCTAAGGTCAATGTTTAACTTATCAAGATGTCCAAAACCAGTAATAATATGTTGGGTAATATATCTATTTGCTTTATAATCGCCAAACCAGGACCAAGCACCGCTAGACATTTGGTTTTGTTTTAATTCGTTTTTAGCGCGTGATAATTCGTTATTCATTTTATTTAAATCGAATAGCAACGCAATACGTTTTTTCTGTTCGGTTTCACTTTGTGCATCACGTAACCAAGGTGTTTCTTGAATTAAAATAGATTTTAATTCTTGATTTTTTTCAAGGTTACTTAATAGTGCCTCTGTGTTTTTCCATTGGTTAAAAACGTCTTGAATTCTAGGATTCGAATTTGCAATGTGGCTTGCCAACGCATTGGCATAAAAACGGGAGAACGTCTGTTCGTTACACTTATAAGGATATTCCATTAAATATGGTAACGCTTGCACTGCGTACCAAGCAGGATTACTAGTTATTTCTAATGTAAGCTTATGGTTTTTGAGTGTAGTTGAGGTATTTGTTTTTAACTTATCTAAAGTAAACATCTTTGTTTGGTTACTTCTAATCCACATTGGTAAGCTTTCTGTTACTAACGTTCTATTAGTTAAAACAGGTAATGCGTTTTGTTCGCCATCACTATAATCACCAGATTTTGCTATTATTTTATATTGAATTGCTTGCACATTGTCTGTAACATCAAGATTCCAAGTCACGCTTGTATTACCTTTAGCATTTGCTGTAAAACCTAATTCATTATTAGTGTTAGACAATTCACCATCTATAGGTTTACCAGTCAAGGCATCAAACAACTGAAGCACAGCAACACCTTTTAATTCCTTATCTGTAAGATTAGAAATTTTAGTAGAAATTTTAATATTGTCACCTTGGCGTAAAAAACGTGGTACGTTTGGTAACACCATTAGTTCTTTTTGGGTTACTGTTGTAATTGACGTTGTAGCATTTTCTAATGTTTTTGTGTGTGCCAGTAATTGAAGCTTCCATTTGGTTAAGGCTTCAGGTGTTGTAAAACTGAAACTGACTTCACCTTTCTCATTCGTTTCTAATTGCGGAAAGAAGAATGCTGTTTCTTGCAAGTTTTTACGAATTTTTACTTTTGAGAAGTTATCTATAGCTCCCGGAATTTTTACACCATTTGTTGTTATAATAAGAACTCCATTTATGCCTTTAGATCCATATAAAGCAGCGGTTTCGGCTCCTTTTAATAGGTTGACTGAAATAATATCATTTGGATTTAACTTTTTAAAAAAATCTTCATTTACAATGGTGCCATCTACAACAAATAAAGGTTTCTCTTTACCACTTAAAGATCCTGCACCATGTAAGTTGATTTCGCTATCTAAACCTGGTCGACCACTATTAGTTGTAATATTTAGTCCAGCAGTTTGACCTTGTAATGTCTGGACTGAGCTAGCATTGGGACTTATGTCTTCTACAGCTTCGATTGAAGGAGGAGCCATTCTTTGTAAAGATTTATTTTTTTTAGTATCATAACTATTAACAATCACTTCATCTAAATTACTCTTATCACTCTGTAAATAAATTTTTAAGACGTTGTCTTTTCCTAAAGTAATATATTTTGTAAAGAAACCAATTGAGCTTATTGCCAATTTATTTCCTGATTTTGCATCTAATATAAAAGTTCCATTAACGTCTGTTGTTGTTTTTTCGGTTTTACCATTAATGGCTATAATGGCATTCTGTAAAGGTAAATTGTCGCTATCATAAACAATACCTTTTATTGTTCCAATTTTTAAGTCTTTATTATAAGTAGTAATGGTTTGGTTTTGCTTTAGTTTTTTTAAATATTGTTGGTATTTCCATTGGTTGTTTAAATCTAATCCAAACCAATTTAATTGATCGTATTGTTGAGATGGTGTATAGTTTTTATATGGTGCAAAGCGTTGTACATTAAAATTAGTATTCTTAAAACTTTTATAAGCATTACGTCTAAAACTAGAATAATACGTAGAACGATAAATAGGATTAAAACTCCAATTATGAGGTTTAAATTCATCTAAAGATGCATCGTACATACTTGCTAAAAGTTCGGCGGTTACTTTATCGCCTTTTGGGCCTTTAATTTTAAACTTCCAAGTTTCGTCTGTTCCTGGTTGAAGCTTGTCTCTAAAGGTTAGCGTTTCAATCTCTAAATCTGTTTTAGGATAAGGCACATTTATTTTAACCGTATTTGAGTGAAAGCTATTAAAAGCAGCAAAACTATAATGTACAACAAAGCCACCAAGGTCTTTTGTAGAAACTGGAATTCGAATGGTTTTACTGTTTCTGTTAAGTTTTACAATCTCTGTTTTAAAAATTTTATGATCTTTTTCTATGTCTACAGTAATCCAAATATTTTCTGCTGCAGTGGCTAAAGTTAGTTCCACAGTATCGCTAGTTGTATATTGTTCTTTATTTGTTGTTATACGAAATAATTTATTGTCTTCCAACACAGTACTAGTATCTTTATCACTAAACAGTCTGGTTTTAGCTTCGTCTTTTACGTCTTGACCAAATTTATCTTTAGTTTCAAGAATGACGATATATTCACCAGATTGCCATTTTTTAATGTTGCCTAAATTTATTTTTTTAGATTTTTCGGTATTGAACTTTTTACTGAAAACCAATTCGCCTTTTTTCCAATTCTCGGTTTGGTGCTCGTTTGTAAACGCTTCGTGCGGGAAACGTTGCTTAAATTCGGTTTCTGTAAAATTCTGGTAATCTGGAGCAAGCCATGGTCTTGGTCTTAACACGTTATCAGGCGCTTTTAATTTGTAAATTTTTAGGGTTCCTTTTGCAGATACAAACTCGCCATTTAGATTTTTTGTGTCTATAGTTATTTTATGCTCTTTATTTGTTTTGTCTAAACTGTTGCTAATACCAATAGTAGCAGTTAAAGCATGATAACCTACATTAACAATGGTTTTGGTGCTTCTGGTTTCGCCATTAATATCTGTAACATCTGCGGTTATTTCATATTTAAAAATAGGAAGACTTTCTTTATCCACGCTTTCGTCTGGAATGGCTTTAAAAGTTATTTCGTAATTTCCTGAGGCATCAGTTGTGGTTTCGCCTTCTGTAATTTCTTGACCTTGATCGACAGTATTATTTGGTTTTCTCCAATAATACCATCGTGGATATTGCACATTTCGTTTTACACGATATACTACTTTTGCATCGCTAATTGTTGAGCCAGCAAAAGCTAATGCTTCGCCTATAACCTTAACACTGTCGTTAACCTTTACAGTTTCGGTTATGGATTTAAAATTGGTTTCGAATTTAGGACGTTTATATTCTTCAACTTGAATATTGGTATAGCCACTATTATAATCATCACCTTGAAGACGAACACTAAAATTTCCTGTTAATCCACCTTGAGGTAAAATAAATTCTCCTGAAACCGAACCGTAATCGTTAGTTACTAATTCTAATTCTTTTATAATTTTACCATTAACATTTAATATTTTTGCTTGTATTTTCTGGTTTGCAACAACTTCAGATTTATTATTAAATGTTTTTATAGAAATACCTTTAAAATAAACCGTTTGTCCTGGTCTGTAAATGCTTCTGTCTGTAAAAACAAAAATGCTATATCTAGGTTTTTCGTTGTTGTTTCTATTTCTGTAATAGTTATTTAGATAAAGATTGGAATAATAGGCAACATCTCCAGAAACCTCAATTTTTACATTAGCATTATTTTGTTTTTTACGAGATTTAGTAATGCTTAGTTTTCCGTTAGAATCTGAAGTAGTGTTTACAGTTTCTATTTCTTCCTTACCATAAATATAATCTAATCTTATTTTTGCATTTGCAATAGGTTTACCATTATTTCTGTCTATAACTTGCAAATATTTTTTTGTAGAATCTTCGTACTCTAGCATTGCAATATTGGTGATTTGCACTAGAGTGTGCGCATTAAAATTTTCTTTTAAAGCTGAAGTTTTTGCAGTTATTATATAGCGACCATTATCTAGCTTAGGCATCAAGATTTCGGTAGTATGAATTTGGTAATCTTGCTCGTTTTTAAGAGAAGCATCCCAGTTTTTAAAAGGTTTTAATTTCGCAATAAAGTCCTCTTGTTCTTCGGGTCGATATAGTTTTGCAAATTTATTATATTGATTTTCTGAAAGTTTATAAGCCGAAAGATTAATGGCGCTTAACTCTTTATACGTAACTAATAATCTAGCTTCTGTTTCAATAGGAAGCATAGTTTCTGTTAGTAGTTGCAGACTTGGTTGCTCCATATCTTGTTTTAAAACCATACATTGTTCTGCTCCTTTACTTTTTGGAAATTTTAATATTGCTGCGTCGCAAATAGCAATAGCTTCTTTAATTTTCCAACGTACATCTGTATTAGTTTTAGCATTGTAACTCGTGCCTTGTGTATAGTAAATAGATGCTAATTGATAATTATACAAAGCAGAAACTTCATGTGTTTTATGGTTTTCGATTTCAGACTTTAAAGCGTTAATATAAACAGTGTCTCTGTTATTAAAAGTAGCGTGTTGCCTTACGGTAAGTAAACGTTCTATATTTACAGAAGCTAAAGCATATGGTTCTTTGTCTTTTAAATGAAATTTTATAAGTTCTTTGTATAAATTTAAAGCATTTAATTCTAAAGACGAGGTGTCTTTAGACACAATATTTAAGTTAGCAAATTCATTTGAAGGAGATAAATATTTAGCATCATCTAATATAAATTTATAAGCTGGTTTTGTAATTCTACTTTCTTTGTGGTTGTAGAATATTAATGCATTGTGTGCTAAAAAATCGAATAATGTTGGTCTATAAATTCTAGAGTCTTTTTGTTTATTAATTATTACATCGAACGCTTCTAGGCTAGATTGCTGTAAAAGCAAACCATTATCAAGCGAATTTTTGTAATATAAATGGATTTCTTCAAACAAAGTTTCAAGATCCCAAGTTCTAAAATCTTGGGTGTCTACTTTATCGTTTGTTTTTGTACGGTTGTAAAATTTCCATCTATTTTGCTGGAAGTACTGCCAATATAGGGTAGCTAAAATATTTTCTAAAACGTTTTTAGTTGGTGCTTTACTTATTTTAATTTCAGCTTTAAAAGCATCAATAATTTTAAGTTGCGCATCTTCTTCAAGCGTAAGCATAAACTTACTTTTAAACAACATTATTTTAATAAGTTGTGCGGTGTTGTTTTCGGCTTTAGCCTTAACTTCAATTTTTTCTAATGCCTTTAAAGCAGATTTTGGCAAACCTTTAATCTCAAAATTTTCAACAGTATTCCATAGTTTGGAATAGTTGTTGTCTTGAGATAAAGCGGTATTGGCAAAAAGAATAATAATTAATATGGTAACTAATTTGTTCATTTTAATTGTTTTTAGGCAATATATTTGCAAAGCTTTCTTACAAAAAACTAAATGCGTAACATAAGCGTTTAAATGAGTAAACTGAGTTTTTTTAAAAGTAAAGCTTTTATTTTCCACTAGAAAACAAAAACAATGCCAATAGATTATTATTTTAGCACTAACTTATAAATTATGAAAAAAGCATTGTTGGTTTTACTTTTATTCCCTCTATTGTTGATTGGTCAAAATAGCCTTTTAGATGCCGAAAAATTAATTGAAAGCAAGAAGTATTATAAGGCTGAAATCATTCTTTCTAATTACCTAAAAGATAACGCTAGCGATACTAATGCTATCGAATTACTTGGCGATACCTATGGTCACCAAAAAAAATGGGATAAGGCTATTACGTATTACAAACAGTTAGTAGAAAAAAAGCCAACCGAAGCTAACTCCCATTATAAATATGGTGGTGCTTTAGGCATGAAAGCATTATCTATTAATAAATTAAAGGCTTTAGGAATTATTGGAGATGTAAAAGATGCTTTTTTAAAAGCAGCAGAACTCGATGCAAACCATATTAAGGCTCGGTGGGCTTTAGTAGAATTATATATGCAGTTACCAGCTATTGTTGGTGGTAGTAAAAGTAAAAGTTTTAAATATGCAAATGAGCTTGAAAACCTTTCTAAAGTTGAAGGCTATTTAGCAAAAGGCTATATTTATGAATATGATAATGAACCAGAATTAGCTGAGGATTTTTATAAAAAAGCCATAAAAGAAAAAGGTTCTTTAACGTGTTTTAATAAACTAACAAACATTTTTGTAAAGCAAGAGAAATCTATTGATGCCATCTCTAATATTGAAGCTGCAAAAGTTAAACACGAACGTAATGGTTTGCATTACCAACTAGGTAAAGTGTGTGCAGATTACAATGTGCAATTAGAAAAAGGTGCCTTTTGCCTTAAAGTGTATATCGATAATTATAGTGCAAGAGATGGCGTGCCAAAAGCTTGGGCTTATTATAGATTAGCGCAAATTTATAAGCATAAAAAGGAAAAAAAAGAAGCATTAATTTGGATTGATAAAGCGATTGCAGATTTGCCTAAAATTGATGTTTTTAAAGCGTTTAAAATTGAGATTGAGAACTTGTAGTTTATCTAAATAAAAATTAATGCGTTATTACGAATTTTCAATAGAAAAAGCGTAGTAATCTGCTTAATTCTAATTCTAGAGATTGCAGCAGCCGTACCTCCTTCGCAATGACGACTCGTATTAATAGTTAGGTTAATTAACTTTAAAAATCAATAAGCAATTCATATATTTACACTTCATTATACAACTCTATGAACGTACATTTTATAGCCATTGGCGGTAGTGCTATGCACAATCTTGCAATAGCTTTACATAATAAAGGATACAAAGTTACAGGAAGCGACGATACTATTTTCGAGCCTTCAAAATCACGATTAGAAGCTAAAGGTTTATTGCCTAACGCTTTTGGTTGGTTTACAGAAAAAGTAACCTCAAATTTAGATGCTATTGTTTTAGGAATGCATGCTAAAAAGAATAATCCAGAATTATTAAAAGCCCAAGAACTTGGCTTAAAAATCTACAGCTATCCAGAGTTTTTATACGAGCAATCTAAACATAAAACCAGAGTAGTTATTGGTGGAAGCCACGGTAAAACAACTATTACATCTATGATTTTGCATGTTATGCATTACCATAATTGCGATGTAGATTATATGGTTGGCGCCCAATTAGAAGGTTTCGATGTCATGGTTAAACTAACCAAAGACAATGATTTTATTGTTTTGGAAGGTGACGAGTATTTAAGTTCACCAATAGACAGACGCCCAAAGTTTCATCTTTACAAACCAAATATTGCTTTGTTAAGCGGTATTGCCTGGGATCACATTAACGTGTTTCCAACTTACAAGAACTATGTAGAGCAATTTAGTATTTTTGTAAATTCTATAGTGCAAGGCGGAAGTATTAACTATAATGAAGAAGATAAAGAGGTCAAACGCGTAGTGGAATCTAGCGAAAACCAAATTAGAAAATTGGCTTATAAAACGCCAGAATACACTGTAGAAAATGGAGAGACCTTGCTAGAAACTCCAGAAGGTTTGTTGCCAATAGAGGTTTTTGGAAAACATAACTTAAACAATCTTGCAGGCGCAAAATGGATTTGCCAACACATGGGAATCGACGAAGACGATTTCTACGAAGCTATAGCAACATTTAAAGGAGCAAGCAAACGCCTTGAAAAAATAGCAGAAAGCAATACAAGTGTTGCTTATAAAGACTTTGCACACTCGCCAAGCAAAGTAAAAGCGACTACAAATGCAGTTAAAGAGCAATACGAGAATAAAACATTAGTGGCCTGTTTAGAATTGCATACCTATAGTAGTTTAAATGCTAATTTTTTAAAAGAATATAAAGGCGCTTTGGATGCTGCAGATATTGCAGTTGTTTTTTATTCGCCGCACGCTGTAGAAATTAAAAAACTAGAAGAAGTTACCCAAGAGCAAATTGCGAATGCTTTTAAAAGAGACGATTTAATTATTTATACTAATCCAGAAGCGTTTAAAGATTTTTTATTTTCCCAAAATTTTGATAACAAGGCTTTGTTGTTAATGAGTAGTGGTAATTATGGTGGTTTGGATTTTGAGGATTTAAAAGACTTGATTGGGTAAGTTTGTTTAACTTATCTGTGCATGATTAGTTGTGTGATTAAGCACATAATTTAGCAAATAAAACCAAATAGAAAATTTGCGAGAATTTTCGAAAGTAATCAAGAACCAAGTAATTAATTATACACGTCGTTGCACAACTTTTTCTTAAAGAGTTATTAAATAATTTTCATTTATTATGCTAATATTTTTATAGTTATCCTTTTCCTTAGAACAGTTTTACAGCATAATTAAGTTTAAGTATATAGTTTTTAAGCTGCAATTTTGATTTTTTGATATTCGCTTTTCAGGTATATGATTGTATACTCCCTGATGTCTTCTTTCGGTATTATTAAACTTTTTTAGTTGATTATTACAACAATAATTATTTTCTAAACAAAAAATTTAAAATCTAATTTTAGTATATTTGAAAAAAATTATTTCCATGAAAAAATTAATACTTAGTTTATTAACATTATGCCTTGCCTTTAGTTACAGCTTTTCTCAAGAAATTAATGTAAATCTTAGTGACACTAATAACAAATCTATTCAATACGATGGAGTATTTAGGTGTTACACTACAGAAATAGAGGCAATATTAGATAAAAAATTTCCAAACAGAGGATCAAAAGAAGACTTTGAAAATTGGATAAATGAAGAAATTAAAAAGAAAAATAAAGCGGTTTTAAATAAAAGTTCTCAAAGTAAAGTAGTTAGAACAATACCTGTGGTATTTCATATTTTAAGTGACGGTGTTGGTGTTGATAATGTTAGTCAATCTTTAATTGATGCCCAAATAGCCCAAATAAATTTAGATTTTGCTAATCAATCTGGAAGTACAATTCCAGTTTCTGTTGATTCTGAAATTCAGTTTTGTGCAGCAAGACAAAGCCCAATTGGACAAAATTTATCCGAATATGGAATAAATAGAATCACTAAATTTGGAGATGGACCATTTGGTGTAACTGAATTACAAAACTCAATAAAGCCTGTTACACAATGGGATCCAGAACAATATTTAAATATTTGGGTAGGGCCTTTGTCAGGCACTGTGTCAGGCGGCGCTCTTTTAGGATACGCCCAATTTCCTGAAGCTGCTTCATTAAGTGGAATTGGAACAGGAAATGGAGGAGCTAGTACTGATGGTGTAGTAATAGCTTCCTATACTGTAGGCTCTAAAGCCAATCCAAATCCTGAAAGTGGAATTTATGCAACTGGTATTACTCTTACACATGAAATTGGTCATTGGTTAGGACTAAGACACATTTGGGGAGATGGACCATGCAGTGTCGATGATTTTTGCGCAGATACACCAGAATCTGATGCTCCAAATTTTGGATGTTCTGCATCAGGTGGTAGCTTTTCATGTGGTACACCAGATATGATATCTAATTACATGGATTATACATCAGATGCATGTAAAAACACATTTACTGCAGATCAATCTGCTAGAATGAATATAGTCCTTGATGGATCAATAAGAAGAAAGTCTTTAGTCGAGTCTTCAGAAGTATGTGAATTAGCACCTGTGTACAATTTAGATGCAGGATTGGAATTAATTAATTTAAATAATCCAGATTGTACAACTACCATAACTCCAGAATTAAAATTAACTAATTTAGGAGTAACGAATTTAACACAAGCAACAATTGAATATAATATTGATTCTTCAGGTATTCAAACAATAAATTGGACTGGAAATTTACTTACTAATGAATCTACAGTAATAACTATTCCAGAACAAACTCTAGCGAGAGGCTTCCATTCTATCACTATAGAGGTTACAAATCCTAATAGTGGAGTGGATGAGGAAACGCAAAACAATGACGTATTTAAGCTTTTTAGTATAGATTTTTACGATGAAGAGACCATTAATTTTACTTTAAAACCAGATAATTTTGGATCTCAAACTACTTGGGAATTTAGAGATGAAACTAATACTGTTATTTATTCTGGAGGACCATATACAGATTTTGATTCAACAGAAATTACAGAAGTGTTTGCTATAAATTCAAATGGTTGTTACACCTTTAGTATTTTCGATAGTAATGATAATGGAATATGTTGTGATTTTGGTAACGGATTTTATAATTTAAAAACACCATCTGGAACTGTCATTAAAAATGGAGCTATATTTGGCAGTAGTGAGGTAACAAATATTTTATTAGAAAACTCGGTTCTTTCTACCCAAGATTTCTTTATTAATAATGCTATAAAACTATACCCAAATCCAGTAACAAACTTTGTAAATATTTCTGTTGGAGATACTAATAATTTACCAGACAGTTATATAATTTATAATGTCCTTGGCCAAAAATTGGCTAGTACTAATATTAGTAATAGTACAGACCTAATTATAAATACAAAACGTTTTAGTAGCGGAGTTCATTTTATAAAAATATTTAAGGATGATATGGCACAGGTTTTTAGATTTATAAAAAGATAAGTTTTTTAAACTTTAATTTATATAAAAATTTTAAAAGTTTGGATTTTAATTAATCCAAACTTTTTTAGTATTTATACTTTTCTTTCCATCTGGATTTTAAAAAATCGCGTTGTGCGTTTTCTCTAGCATTATTGCCTGGATTGTAAAGTTTAGTGTTTACTATTTGTTTTGGTAAAAACTCTTGGGACACAAAATTGTTTTCGTAATTATGCGAGTAATTATAGTTTTCACCATAGCCAATCTCTTTCATAAGTTTAGTTGGCGCATTTCGCATCGCTAACGGCACAGATAAATCACCTGTTTGTTTAACTAGTTCTTGTGCATTACCAATAGCCATATATGCGGCATTACTTTTTGGAGAACAAGCCAAATAAGTTGCACATTGACTTAATATTATTCGCGATTCTGGATATCCAATAGCTGAGACTGCTTGAAATGTAGTATTTGCCATAACTAAGGCAGTTGGATTAGCATTACCAATATCTTCACTAGCTAAAATTAACAAACGTCTCGCAATAAATTTAAGGTCTTCACCGCCTTCAACCATTCTTGCTAAATAATAAACAGCTGCATTAGGATCGCTACCACGAATAGATTTTATAAAAGCAGAAATAATATCGTAATGTTGCTCCCCAGTTTTATCATATCGCACAGTACTATTTTGCACTTTTTCTAAAACCAATTTATTTGTTATTTTTATTTTGTTTGAAGCTTCAGAACTCACAATGAGTTCAAAAATATTAAGCAATTTTCTAGCATCACCTCCAGAAAATTTTAAAAGAGCTTCCGTTTCCTTAAGTTTTATATTTTTTTTAGACATTTGCACGTCAGTTTCAATTGCACGTTTTAAAAGTATCTCTAAATCCTTTTTCTCAAAAGGTTTTAGTGTATAAACCTGACAACGTGACAATAGTGCGGGAATCACTTCAAAACTTGGGTTTTCGGTTGTAGCTCCAATTAGTGTTATCCAACCTTTTTCAACAGCTTGTAAAAGCGAATCTTGTTGAGATTTGCTGAATCTGTGAATTTCGTCTATAAACAAAATAGGATTCTTAGTCGTAAATATTCCGCCACTTTGTTTTGCTTTTTCTATAACCTCACGAACTTCCTTAACACCCGAATTAATGGCGCTTAAGGTATAGAAAGGTCTCCCAGAAGTCTCTGCAATAATATTAGCAAGCGTGGTTTTTCCTATTCCTGGAGGTCCCCAAAAAATCATTGAAGCGATCATGCCTAAATTAATTTGTTTTGTTAGTGTTCCATTTTTACCAACCAAATGTGCTTGGCTAACATAGTCCGCTAATATTTTAGGTCTTAATCTTTCGGCTAAAGGAATATTCATAAAGTAAAATTAAACATTTTTTTGTGTAATTATTACCTCTTTAATTAATTCTTCAATTACTGACATTGTAACATCATTCTAATTCTTGGATTGTAAATTGCTATATTTATTTTAATATGAAAAAAGAAGAACAAACTTTTACGTTTTCATTAGATACGCTTTTGTATCCAATTCTTTTTGTGCTATTAATTTGGTTGGTTTTTGCTATAGAAATTCGTTTTGGTTTACGTTTCAATAAATACGGTGTATATCCACAAACCTTAAAGGGACTTCGTGGTATTTTGTTTAGTCCGTTTATACATTCGGGGATTAAGCATTTATATTCTAATACTATTCCTTTATTTGTATTGTCTTCAGTATTATTTTATTTTTATAAGCCAATAGCATTTAAAGTAATTATTTATGGTGTTTTGGTGTCAGGATTTATAACTTGGTTAATAGGTAGACCATCTTATCACATTGGAGCAAGTGGTTTAATATATGTATTATTTAGCTTCAGTTTTTTTAAGGGTCTTTTTGCAAGACATTATAAACTAATTGCATTATCTTTAGTTGTTGTTTTTCTTTATGGAAGTATGTTTATGTACGCTTTTCCTATTGACGAAAAAATCTCTTGGGAAGGACACACAGCTGGCTTAATAACAGGATTAATATTTGCTTTATTTTTTAGAAAAGCAATAACCAAACCAAAACTTTATGTTTGGGAACAGCCAAATTATAACGAAGAAGAAGATGAATTTTTAAAGTATTTCGACGAAAACGGAAACTTTATAGAATTGTCTAGGGAAAATGAATGGTTTACAGAAACAGATGAAATATTAGAGGAGATTTCTAAAATCAATTATATATTTAAAGATAATGAATAATAGACTTACAAACGTTGCCTAACAACTTCATATAAAAAAACCCCACAGGCTACAGAAACGTTAAGAGATTCTATTTTACCTAATAAAGGTAGTTTAGCTTTCGCATCTACTAATTTTAAAACAGACGGATTAATACCACGACCCTCACTTCCCATTATAATTGCACAAGGCTCTTTAAACGAAACATCGAAAATAGTATCTTCCGTTTTTTCTGTAGCAGCAATAACTTTTATACCACAAGCTTGCATATGGAACATGGCATCTTTAATATGATCCACTTTACAAATTGGAACTTTAAATACAGCACCAGCACTTGTTTTTATTGTATCTCCATTTACTGGAGCACCGCCTCTTTTTTGTACAATAATACCATGAACACCTGTACATTCTGCAGTTCTAATAATAGCACCAAAATTTCTTACATCACTTAATTGATCTAATAAAAGAAACAAAGGAGTAATCTCATTTGCAATAGTTTTTTCTACTAAAGTATCTAGATCATGGAATTTTATAGGCGATATTTTGCCTACAGCACCTTGATGATTATTTTTTGTTAGTTTGTTTAATTTCTCAACGGGAACATAGGAGTAATTAATGTTTTTTTTTTTGAGTTGCGTCTCTAATTCTGTAAATAACTCTCCTTTAAGCCCTTTTTGTAAATAGATTTTATCTATAGTTTCATTTGCGTTAATTGCTTCAATTATTGCTCTTAAACCGTAAATTTGAGTATTATCCTTCATATTGAAACAAAGGTATAAAAAAAGAGTCTGAATAATTTAATTATGCAGACTCTTAATAAAAATTAAATTTTATTTAATTAGTTACCTGTTAGTACAATATCTGCTTTAAATGTGTTAGCAAATACAGTTTGACCAATTTTTAAAGTGAATTGATCAGTACATGGGTCATAAGTTCCAGTACCACCTGAAAAAGGAGCACTAGCTGTAACAGTAACGCTATTGTCATCATTTAAAGTAATAGTAGATGGGTATGGTAAAGATCCCGGAGTTACGCAACCAGCACAAAGGGTACTAACAAAGTTTGGCCCCCAAGTCGTATCTAGGGTCCACATATTAGTTTCACCAGGAACAGGAGTAAAAGTGCTTGTATAAGCAGGGTAATCTCCTGGATTTAAACCTAGATCGTTAGAAAATGCATCTCCAGTATATGTAGCACTAATTTCAAAGTTACAAACTTCTAAATCGTAAGTAACTTGTTTACTACCATCTGATAAACCAATTTGATAATCTGGATTGGTTGTAGATAATAGTGTAAAACGTAAATTATAGTTTTCGCCAGTCATTATTGGTGTAAAGTCTATAGTACCTTCTTGGTCTAAAGCATCGAGTTTTACTTTAAAATCACCTAATTCATCTGCTGGATAAGTTCCACTAATTAAGTCTATAGAATAAGTAATTACTTGCCCTTGCGCATTTGTTCCATATGGTAATGAAAATGGGATAGCTGTAATTCCTTTATTTGTAAATGTTTTTGATGACATTTCATCAAATTGAATCCAACCAGAATCTGAATTACCTCCGTTTAGAGTTGTGTTGTCATCATTTTCACAGCTTACTATAAATAAGCATACTAATAACGATTTTAAAATTAAATTTATATTTTTCATAATGTATTATTAGATTTTTGTTAATGTAAAGCTTTGTAATGTATTAGGACCTCCAGCACAAGATGAATTAGGATCTTGAAGGTAATTTACAGTAATAACGTTATCACTAGTTAGTGAATATGAAGCGTTGTTAGCACCAGCAGAATCTAAAATATATGAAACACCAGCTGTACAAACGTTTATATCTATTTTAGAAGCCAAGTTTAAAACATTACATGCTAAACTAAGATTAACAGTTACGTCTGTTGCTACAGTAGTTGCAGGCAAAAAAACAGTTTCAAACACTCTAGCTGTTTCCGTACTTCCAACGCTAATGCTTACAGTTTCTCCATCAGGAAAATTACCAGTACTATTTACATCATTAATTGTATAATTTCCAACTAAATAAGTATCAGGTACAGGACATATTTGAAAAATACTAACTTGATGAGACATTGTGCTAACTATACCACCATCAAGAGATGCTAAATTAAATACTATAGTTTCTGCACTAGCTTCAACACTAGTATCTACACCATCGACAGTTAATATTCCAATATATTCTCCTGCAGGTATTGTTACTGTACTATTAAAAGAATAGTTTTCTGTATCTGCAGTAGATGCATCATCATCAACAGTAACTGTAACGGATCTATTTGCACTAGACACTGTAGTTACTCCAATTTCAATATCTACAGTTCCATCCTCATCAATAGTAACAGGCAAATCTGAATTAACGGTATTAAATACTGCTAATGCTTGGCCTCCTTCGTTATCGAAGATTGTATTTTCATTTTCGTCGCATGATATAAATAATACCGCAACAAATAATATTAATATTTTTTTCATAATTTTCATTTTTTATAATTTTTTATTTTTAGTAACCAGTGTTTTGTTCTAAAAGAGAATTAATATCAAGTTCTCTTAGAGGAACTGGTAAAGTAAATCTTTTGTCTGTATTAGACATTGTACAAGCACTAGCATTTGCTGTAGCGCAATCTAAAGGTTCACGATCTAATGTTCTATTTCCTCTAGTGCCTAATCTTTTTAAATCTACCCAACGGTGTCCTTCGTAAACTAACTCTAATCTTCTTTCATCAAGAATCGCTCCAAAAGCATCTGCTTGTGAAGAATAACTAGGAGTAGGCTGTGCAGATCCTAAACGTGCATCTCTAATTTGTTTAATTAAATTTGCTGCAGTCGAAAAGTCATTAGCATCTGCTGCGGCTTCTGCAGCGATAAATAACATTTCTGATGATCTAAATATTTTTAAATCATTCATTAAATTTACGGTTTCAGAACCTGGATATTTTCTACAAACTAATACATCGTCGTTTATGTAATCATCTTCGTTTAAATAATCAGTCGAAATAATTGATGTTGGATCAATGTATACTGTTTTTCTAATATCGTTATTATCATAAGTATTGTAAAGTTCGCGATCCATTTCCATAAAAGGAGTACCAGTTATTGTACTATTACCAAAAGCAAAAAGACTTCCAGCAGTTCCACCACCAGCAGTTCCTTGATTATCGTATGAATCATTTTGAGTTCGCTCTAGTTTGAAAATAATTTCAGCATTAGAGGTATCTAACCAGATATTGGAAAAATTTCCTTGGTTTGCAATTGGGTAATCGTTTAATAATTCATTAGCTAAAGTTCCAGCTGTTGTATAATCTTCTCTGTATGCTGCCATTCTAGCTCTTAATGCCTTTACAAAATCTTTACCTATACGCGTTACATTTGTATTTGTATTTGCTAAAAGAGAATTAGCTAGAGTTAAATCATCTTCAATAAAGTCAAACACAACACCATTTGTATTTCTAGCTACTTCTTGACCAATTATTGGCACAAAATCTAAAGCTATAGCGCCTAATGCAGAATCATCTGTATAATCTGTTGTAAAATAAGTTTGTAATTGAAAATGACTATATGCCCTTAGAGCATAAGCTTGACCAAGAATATTATTATAGTCATCCACTTCAGTCGCTTCTGGAGTTATACCACTTGCAGCTTCTAATAAGGTATTTATACTTGCAAGAGCAATATAATACTTTATCCAAATCGTAGCAGGAGCACCACTAGCTGAATTTAATACTAAAGAGTATTGAACTTGATTTTGACCACCATTAACTAAACCTAATGTCCATTCATCAGTATAATTTGCATTAAACCTAATTTCAGCAGTATGGTCTATTCTGTTGTATGCTCCAAATAATCCAGCTTGTAAATCATCTACATTCTGAAAAGCATTTTCGGCTAAAAGTAAACCAGGCTGTTCTATATCTATTGCATCATTACATGAAGCTAATACAAAGGCTATCATTATAATTGCAACTATGTTATTTATTTTTTTCATTTTATTTTAATTTTTATTTAATTAAAGTCCTAATTCTAAACCAATAGAAATAATTCGAGGAGTAGGATAATTGTTTTGAGTAGAACCAAACCCTTCAGCATCATTACCTCTCCACCCAGTAAAAGTTACCATGTTTTCTGCATTAGCAAACAATCTAAGTTGACTAAGTTTAAGAGCTTCTAATTTATCTCTTGAGAAACTATATCCAAAACTAACAAATCTTAATCTTACATAGTCTGCACTTTGTAAAAACCTATCTCCATTAGTAATATCTAAATTTGTTGCTGTTAGAGATGGGATGTCGGTAATTCTATTAGTAGGTGTCCAAGCTCTTAATATATCATTAGTTGCTCTAAATTGACCAATATTATTTGGATCTATAAATCCTTCGTAATCAAAATCAAATCTATCTACACCAAATACATAGTTAAATTGTGTAGAGAGGAAGAAACCTTTATAGTCTAATTCAAAACCTACGCTACCTTGATAATCTGGAAATCTGTTCTTACCTGTAAACACACGATCTTCGTCTGGATCTGGATTTTGAGTTAAGTTACCGTCTTTATCTAAAAATAGTGCATTACCATTTGCTGGATTAACACCTGCATATCTTACTAAATAGTACTGAAATATTTTACCACCTTCTTCAATAGTAGAATCTCGAGCCCCAAAGCGTGCTTGTTTGTTGTAGTTTCCTACAAAATTAGCAGTTAAATTAAGACCATCAGCATTTTTTAGGATATTATAATTTAAAGATAAATCGACACCCTTATTTATTAATTCACCTGAGTTAACAAATAATCCTGTAGTTCCTGTAATTGCAGATGTAGGTAAAAATTGAAAAACATCTGTTGTTTTTCTTTGGTAAACATCTAGAGAACCTCTAAATCTTCTGTCGAAAACTTCCCAATCAAGCCCAATATTTGCCTGCGCAGTAGTTTCCCATTTAAGATCTGGGTTTGCTATTTGTGTTTGAACAATTGAATTTTGGTTTGCATAACCATTACCAGACGCAAACAAATCTAAACCTAAAGCACTAGCACTAAAGGGTGCAAATTGGCCAATAGCTGAACTTATATCCTGGTTACCTGTTGTACCATAAGAACCACGAAGTTTAAGTAAAGAAAACGCTGAATTATCCATAAAAGACTCTTGGTCAATATTCCAACGTCCAGAAACTGCATAAAATGTTCCCCATCTATTAGTTTCACTAAAACGGTAAGATGCATCTCTTCTAAGAGTAAGACCTAATCCGTATTTTTTATCGAAATCATAATTTAAGTTAGCAAAATAAGAAAAAAGCCCTGCATTGTTGTAAGCTGCGTTAGCATCATCAATATAAAAATCGTTATCTCCATTATCTGGCACAAAGCCATTTCCATCTCCTGGGAAATAAGTTTTTGGATCTAAACCACGTGATCTAAAACCAAATGCTCTTAAGTGGGACTTAATGTACTCCACGTAAACACCTGCATCAATAGTGTTTTTTTCAGCAAATTGCTTGCTATAGGTTAAAGAGTTTACAATATCTAAAGTAATAGATCTTGTAGATTGTTGGTCTACTGTACCTGGTTGATCTTCTCCAACGCCAGCAAAGAAAACAGAGTTAAAAGAATCTGGTCCTTCTGCTCTTAGTCTTTGTTCTTCTGTGAAATCTGCACTTACTAGTGTATTAGCACTAATTTCTGGAGTTAATTTATAACTAGCACTAACGCTACCTAAAATTTTAATTTCATTTTCAGATCTTTCGTAAGTTGCTAATCTATCTAACAATAATAACGGCGTTAAAACAAAAGATGGCGGTATAGATCCACCTTCTCCAGGTACATACTCCGATGGAGAAATGTAAGGTAAAGATTGATAAGCTCCTAAAATGTAATTTCTATTTACTGCTCCTGTGCCAATACTATTTGGCTCATCGTTTTCAGAGTAGTTTAAAGATAAAGAAGTATTATACGTGAATCTATCGTTAGAAGATTTACCAGTTGTATTATTTCTAATATTAAATCTCTTTAAAGAACTTTCTACTAAAACACCCTTTTGATCGAAATAACCAAAAGAAGTAAAAGAATTTACATTTTCTCCACCAGATGTTAAACTTAAAGTATGATTTTGAGTTAAAGCTTGCCTAAAAAATACTTCTTCCCACTCAGTATCTGCATAATTGGCAATAGCATTAATTTCTGCATCGCCAAGGCCATTACCTCTTCCTCTTCCAACAGACCTTTCTAATTCAAGCTGTTGCTTTGAATTCATTAAGTTATAATCATTTCCTTGAAGGTTTGCTACACTAGTTATACCCGTGTAATTAACCTTAAAATTCCCGTTATACTTACCTCTTTTAGTAGTGATTATAACTACACCATTAGCACCTCTATTTCCATAAATAGCTGTAGCACCTGCATCTTTAAGAACCTGAACGGAAGCAATTTCTGAAGGATTTAAACTTCTAAAATTGTCTTCATCAACAGGAATTCCATCCATAATAAATAAAGGCTCAGTGTTACCAGTAAGAGATCCAACACCTCTCAAGTTAATTTCACTGTTTGCACCAGGTTGACCACTACCAGTTGTAATGTTTAAACCTGCAACTTGACCTTGTAAAGTTTGGACTACGGATGCATTTGGTCTTGTTTCGATTGTTTCTGCTGACACAGTCTGGATAGCCGTTGTTGTTGTAGGCTTTGTTCGTTTAATGTCATAAGCGCCCCTAATAACTACTTCTTCTAACGCATTCTCTTGCATTACAAAACTTATATTGTTATTAATGCCTACAGTTCTTTCTTCTGTGTTACCAACATAAGAAAACACAAGAACATCTCCTGTCTTTGCTGAAATCGAATAATTACCATCGAAATCTGTTGCAGTACCATTACTTGTACCTTTAACAACTACATTAACTCCAGGTAACGGCAAATTGTCACCATCGGTGATTGTACCTGAAATTGTTTTTCCTTGTGCGAACGAGAGTTGCACAACAAACGCTAGTAATAACGTTAAAATTCCACTAAACTTTGTTTTCATTTTATATTTTATTTGAATTAGTCTGTTTCAAAAATCATAATAAAAAGTTAATTAAACAACTTTTTTATCATAATTTTCAATAATAAATTGGAAACACTTTTAGTTTTTCTCAATATTTTTCTTAATAATCTAGGTTTTATTAGTCGTTAACTCATACCTATAAGAGTAACATATTAAGTGTTTGTTCTTAATAATGTATTTATGTTTTTATTTTTAAATAGATTAGTAATTAATTACTCTTTCGACTGTATCGATTTAAAATAGTATTATACCTAAAACCTTATAAGTATGGATTAAATTTTAAATAGAGCATATAAAAGAATTAAAGTGTAACCTTAAGTAGTTTTCAAATTACAATAGAGTATATGGATTACTAAACTACTAAAGTTGGTATGGAACAGTATTGTAAATTGCAGTTAGCTTCTAAGAACTGAATATGGTTAAAAAAGTTATGTTAAAGCTGATTTTTAATAGCCTATTAAATAGCCATTTCAAGTCCAACCTCCCATGTGTTTTTGCGCGAAGGCTTAAGGTTTAGATTATTGTTAGATGTTGGTAAGCTATATTGAATGTTACCAAAATAAGATTGCTCAATAGTATTAAAATTACCACCTCCTCCATAAGGCTTTTGAACTTAGGCACTATGTTTATTGCTTCAAAACTTATAACAGAATTAATTGTGATTTTCAGATTTGCCAGCTTTCCCAGATTTTGTAGTTATTAAAATAATACCATTTCTACCTCTGTTTTTATATAGTGCAGTTGCAGTTCCACCTTTTAATATATTTATAGACTCGATATCATCTGGATTAATATCTGCACCATTATCACCAAAATCAACTTAAGCTTAGTTTTCATTATCATATTTATCTAATTAGTCTATCTAAAAGTCTTAAAGAAATGTCAACTATAAAAGTGGAACAGAATAAATTTTCTTTTTTTTAAATATATATTAAGTAATTAATTTACTACTCTAAAAAACAGAGACTAAACTAAGATGAATTTTGCTGTTAGAAAATTTGAAATTTTGTGTTTCACTTTTACCATTAGCATAATTAAATTTTAATAACCCTGCTTTTGTTCTTATACCAAATCCCAAACCAAAACCATACAAGTTTTCTTTTGTATTAGAAATTTTATTTTCAAAATCGGAAAAATCTATAATGGTATGAGCGTAAATATTTCTGCTTAGTTGGTATCTGTATTCTGTATTTACAACAATATACTTGTTGGCCAGAATACTGTTTTCTAAAAAACCTCTTATCGAATTTATACCACCAAACCTAAAGAGTTCATTTTCGAGATAGGTGTTAGAATTTATTATAGCCGCATTTACTCTTGTATAAAAACTGTTTTTTTTACTTAACTGAAAGTTATGGTAGGTGTCGAGTTGTATTTTTTCCTGATTTTCACTAATAGTATTAGTTTCTCGTTTTCCTAAGCCTACTTCTAAATCAACTTTAGTTTTAATAGGAAAAAGTGATTTAAAGTTTTGTACATTCTCAAAAACATATTTCAAATTATAAAGGTTACTTTTGTAGTCTTCAATATTAAAATTGATTCCATCGCTTAATTGATTGTTAGATTCTATACTTTCTACTCCTAGAAATATTCTGTTTTTAGCGTTTAATTGATAAAAAACATTTGCTTTCTGGTTAATTGAAGTAAAAGAGCTATCTCTTTTTAAAATTTTTAGTGAGAGTTCTGTTCCAATAGGTGAGGAAAATAGATAAGGTAAATTTAATTTGCCTTCAAAATTCTTTTGTTCACTTTCATCACTTTTATACATTAATGTAAAAGTCTCACCATAGTTAAAATTGTTGTTTAGTTCTAAGTTTATAAAACCATTGAAATTGATTTTATTAGTGTCTTCGTCTGTACTAAAACCTAAAAAACCATCAAAAGTATTACTTTGTGATTTTTCTAAATAAATATATAAAATAGTAGAGTCTTTTGTAAATAAAACTTCGGGTGTTTTTGTTTGTTCTGCAAAACGTAAGTTATTTAATGCATTCAACTTCTTTTTAATTGTTTCTATATTAAAAACCTTCTCTGGTTTAATTTTTAAAAATCGTTTTAAATAAGATTTTGGGAATTTTTTATATCCTTTAATAACAATATTATCAAGACTCCGTTTTTTTATATCCTTTAATATTATAAGTTTAGCAATTAAAGTTTTTGAATCTTTAATTTTAATTTCCGAAAGTTTTATTTTTGAAAAAGGAAAGCCATTTGTTACAACTTGAGTATTTATATATTCAAGAGTTTGCTCAACCTCTACATAAGGAATACTAAAATATTTATCGAAACTGTCCTTAGTTATATTATCTATTGTTGCTTTACTAACATCGTAATTATCGTAATAGATTTCAATAGAATCATAATTGTTTTTTAAAGCAAGCTTAATTATAAAAGCACTATCATTAATTTTTTTTAAAGGTGAGTATTCGCTTTCAATGTAACCTAATTTAATTATTTTTCGCTTAAGTAAATCTACTTCTTCTAAAATTGAATTGTAATCTATATGGGAGTCAACGTAATCAAAAGTTTTAATCATTTTCGTTTCTTTATCATTTGCACCAATAACTTTTAGCGTTAAGTTTTGTGCAATTAATTCCAACGGAAAAAACGAAAAAAACAATAAAAGAATGGTAATATATCTATGCACAAATATTTGTTACAATTATTAGTTTAAATTTAACGAAAAAACTAGCGTTTTAATATAAGTAAAAACACAAATTTGAAAAAGTATTGAAAATTAATCTTTTACGGTTTGTAATTTGAAAATTAATTTTTACATTTGCAGCCCTCTTAAAAGAGGTCAATTAAATTTATATATAAATATATATGCCAACAATTTCACAATTAGTAAGAAAAGGAAGAGCCAAAATAACCAAGAAGAGTAAATCGGCTGCTTTAGATTCTTGTCCACAAAGACGTGGTGTGTGTACTCGTGTTTATACAACGACGCCTAAAAAACCTAACTCAGCAATGCGTAAGGTAGCAAGGGTTCGTTTAACAAACGGAAATGAGGTAAACGCATACATTGGCGGAGAAGGACATAATCTACAAGAGCATTCGATAGTATTGGTTAGAGGTGGAAGGGTTAAAGATTTACCAGGAGTTAGATACCACATTGTGCGTGGCGCATTAGATACAGCAGGTGTCGATGGTCGTACGCAACGTAGATCTAAGTATGGTGCTAAACGCCCTAAGAAGTAATTTTAAAAAACTTTAAGAAGAAGACATGAGAAAAAGAGCAGCGAAAAAAAGACCGCTTTTACCAGATCCACGTTTTAACGATCAGTTAGTAACACGTTTTGTTAACATGATGATGTGGGATGGAAAAAAGTCGGTAGCTTTTAAGGTATTTTACGATGCAATCGATATCGTAGAGTCTAAAAAAACAGACGAAGAAAAAACAGGATTAGAAGTATGGAAAGATGCACTTTCTAACGTCATGCCTCACGTAGAAGTGCGTAGTCGTAGAGTTGGTGGAGCAACATTTCAAATTCCTAATCCAATACGTGCAGACCGTAAGGTTTCTACAGCTATGAAATGGCTTATTAGTTTTTCTAGAAAGAGAAATGAAAAGTCTATGGCACAACGTTTAGCCTCAGAAATTATAGCCGCAGCTAAAGAAGAAGGAGCAGCAGTTAAGAAAAGAACGGATACGCACAAAATGGCTGAAGCAAACAAAGCATTCTCTCACTTTAGATTTTAATTAGAAATGGCAAGAGATTTAAAATATACAAGAAACATAGGGATTGCTGCTCATATCGATGCTGGTAAAACAACAACAACAGAGCGTGTTCTTTATTATACAGGAGTGTCACATAAAATTGGTGAGGTTCACGATGGTGCTGCAACAATGGATTGGATGGAGCAGGAGCAGGAGCGTGGTATTACTATTACGTCTGCAGCTACAACCTGCACATGGGTTTTTCCAAAGGAAAATGCAGAGCCTACCACAGATGCAAAAGATTATCATTTTAATATTATAGATACACCAGGTCACGTAGATTTTACTGTTGAAGTTAATAGGTCTTTACGTGTATTAGATGGCTTAGTATTTTTATTTAGTGCAGTAGATGGTGTTGAGCCACAATCTGAAACTAACTGGCGATTAGCAGACAACTATAAAGTGCCAAGAATTGGTTTTGTTAATAAAATGGATCGTCAAGGATCAGATTTTTTAGGTGTTTGTCAACAAGTAAAAGACATGTTAAAATCTAATGCAGTGCCAATTGTTTTAAACATTGGTGATGAGGAAGATTTTAAAGGTATTATAGATTTAGTAAAAAATCGTGCTATTGTTTGGCATGATGATACACAAGGAGCTACTTTCGACGTTATCGAAATTCCTGAAGCACTTAAAGCTGAAGCTAAAAAATATAGAGCATTACTAATCGAAGAGGTTGCAAGTTACGACGAGAACCTTTTAGAGAAGTTTATGGAAGATGAAGATTCTATTACAGAAGACGAAGTGCATGCTGCGCTTAGAGCTGCTGTAATGGACATGGCAATTATTCCTATGATTTGTGGTTCTGCATTTAAAAATAAAGGAGTACAGTTTTTATTAGACGCTGTATGCCGTTACCTACCATCACCTTTAGATAAAGAAGGTATAGTAGGTGTTAATCCAGATACTGAAAAGGAAGAATTACGTAAGCCAAGTGTAGATGAGCCTTTTGCAGCTTTAGCCTTTAAAATTGCTACCGATCCTTTTGTAGGACGTTTAGCTTTTTTTAGAGCGTATTCTGGTCGTTTAGATGCAGGGTCTTATGTGTTAAATAATCGTTCGGGTAAAAAAGAACGTATCTCACGTATCTACCAAATGCACGCTAACAAGCAAAATGCAATAGATTTTATTGAAGCTGGAGATATTGGAGCAGCTGTAGGATTTAAATCTATTAAAACAGGAGATACATTATCGGCTGAAAAGCACCCTATAGTTTTAGAATCTATGGATTTTCCAGATCCAGTAATTGGTATTGCTGTAGAGCCAAAAACTAAGGCAGATGTCGATAAATTGGGTATGGGCTTAGCAAAATTAGCCGAAGAAGATCCAACATTCACAGTACGATCAGACGAAGCTTCAGGTCAAACTATTATTTCTGGAATGGGTGAGCTACACTTAGATGTAATTGTAGATCGTTTACGTCGTGAGTTTAAAGTTGAAGTAAATCAAGGGCAACCTCAGGTTGAATATAAAGAAGCTATTACAGCTTCCGCAGACCATAGAGAAGTTTACAAAAAACAATCTGGTGGTCGTGGTAAATTTGCTGATATTGTGTTTACTATAGAACCTGCAGATGAAGGTGTTGAAGGACTTCAATTCGAATCTGTAATTAAAGGTGGTAACGTTCCTAAAGAATTTATACCTTCAATTGAAAAAGGATTTAAGCAAGCAATGATTAATGGACCGTTAGCAGGTTTTGAAGTAGATTCAATGAAAATTACTTTAAGAGATGGCTCGTACCATGATGTGGATTCCGATCAATTATCTTTCGAATTAGCAGCTAAGTTGGGTTTCAAAAACGTAGCAAAAGCAGCCAAAGCGGTTATTATGGAGCCTATTATGAAACTTGAAGTTATCACTCCAGAGGAAAACATGGGTGATATAGTAGGAGATTTAAATAGAAGAAGAGGAATGATGGAAGGTATGGGAGACCGTGCTGGAGCAAAAACGGTAAAAGCTACTGTGCCATTATCAGAAATGTTTGGTTATGTAACCACATTAAGAACCTTATCTTCTGGACGTGCAACATCAACTATGGAGTTTTCACACTATGCGCAAACACCTTCAAATGTATCTGAAGAAGTAATTAAAGCAGCTAAAGGAGAACAATCTTAAAAAGTTTAGAAAATGAGTCAAAAAATTAGAATAAAATTAAAGTCTTACGATCATAACTTAGTAGATAAGTCTGCTGAAAAGATTGTAAAAACAGTAAAAAGTACTGGTGCCGTTGTAACAGGACCAATACCATTGCCAACACACAAGAAAATTTTTACTGTATTGCGTTCACCTCATGTTAATAAGAAGTCTAGAGAGCAATTTCAATTATCATCTTATAAGAGATTATTAGATATTTACTCTTCATCTTCTAAAACAATTGATGCTTTAATGAAATTAGAGTTACCAAGTGGTGTTGAAGTAGAAATCAAAGTTTAAATATAAACTTTACATGTCCTAAGCTGCGTGCGAAGGAAAAACGGTAAAAATACAATTCAAAGCTGAAACGTATTTTCAGCTTTGAATGTTTTTAATAAATAATACTAATAAATAAATAATAATTATGTCTGGGTTAATTGGAAAAAAAATCGGTATGACCAGCATTTTCGATGAAAATGGTAAAAATATGCCATGTACAGTAATCGAAGCTGGACCATGTATCGTTACCCAAGTCAGAACCGAAGAAGTAGACGGCTACACAGCTGTTCAATTAGGTTTCGATGACGCGACAGAAAAAAGTGCTACTAAAGCAGACTTAGGTCATGCTAAAAAAGCAGGAACTTCTGTAAAACGCAAAATCGCCGAATTTCAAGGTTTTGAGGAGGAGTACAAATTAGGTGATGCAATCACCGTAGCACATTTTACCGAAGGTGAATTTGTAGATGTTTCAGGAACATCAAAAGGAAAAGGATTTCAAGGTGTTGTAAAGCGTCACGGATTTGCCGGTGTAGGTCAAGCTACTCACGGTCAACATAACCGTTTAAGAGCGCCAGGATCCATTGGAGCGGCGTCTTATCCAGCTAGAGTTTTCAAAGGAATGAAAATGGCGGGAAGAATGGGTGGAGACACTATAAAAGTTCAAAATTTAAGAGTTTTAAAAGTAGTTGCAGAAAAGAATCTACTTGTGGTTAAAGGATGTGTTCCTGGCCATAAAAACGCTTATGTAATTATTAGAAAATAATGAAAGTAGCAGTTTTAGATATAAACGGAAAAGAAACAGGTAGAAAGGCAGACCTTTCTAACGATGTTTTTGCTATTGAGCCGAATAATCATGCGGTGTATTTGGATGTTAAACAATACTTAGCAAACCAAAGGCAAGGTACTCACAAATCAAAAGAAAGAGCTGAGATTTCTGGATCTACACGTAAGATAAAAAAGCAAAAAGGAACTGGTACAGCTCGTGCAGGCTCTATTAAGTCTGGTGTTTTTAGAGGTGGTGGACGTATGTTTGGACCAAGACCAAGGAGCTATTCGATAAAACTTAATAAAAATTTGAAACGATTAGCTCGTAAATCAGCTTTTAGTATTAAGGCAAGCGAAAAATCTATTGTTGTATTAGAAGATTTCAATTTCGATGCTCCAAAGACTAAAAATTTTACAGCTATTTTGAAAGCTTTAGACTTAGAAAACAAAAAATCACTCTTTGTGTTGGGTGCTTCAAATAATAATGTATATTTGTCGTCACGCAATTTAAAAGGCTCTGAAGTTGTAATTTATTCAGAATTAAGCACTTATAAAATTTTGAATGCAAATCAAGT
>Ga0209828_1000087_pt1 | contig 74329 bp, 62 predicted proteins | sample MaitaG_FD_187429 | JGI IMG/M metagenome (GOLD analysis project Ga0209828, IMG submission 187429) | Marine algal microbial communities from Maine, USA - Maine_Asex2 metaG (SPAdes) (version 2) | ecosystem: Host-associated > Algae > Red algae > Unclassified | place: Maine, USA | collected 2015-01-05
CGTGACCTGCGCGCTGGCAATATTCGCTGACGCGACCAGCGCTGCTAAGCTGGCTCCCAGGATGCTGCGCGTGACGCGGTATACAAGTTTAGCGCTTATACTCATATTAAACCCTCTTAATTCTATTATGCGGAATTAGATTCCGCTATGAGGATTGTATGTTAAGTGACGTTAAAGAACAAGCCTTGTGAATCAGGGCTTACTTACGGTATGCAGCTGCTTGCGTAATGCCGCTGCTTACGGCATGCCGCTGCTTATGAAGCCAGTTGTTGTTATGCGTTACCATTGCAAATTAGTGCAATAGCCTGCCACTATAGTCTGTCCCTATAAGATAGGCAGAGATTTCCGTACAAATAGCAGCGCCTCATCGACAACAAATTCAATCGTCTTATCGATATCCACAACCACACCCCGCTCATCATCTTGCAGGGGTTCGAGAAGCTCTATTTGACTGTCCAGCAAACTAAGTGGCATGAAATGCCCTTTTCGATTTGACATGCGCTCGGCAATTACATCACGGTGTGTATGCAGATGTATGAACCCGATGGGGACTTGCGCAACGTCTGACAAGCATTGACGGTACGAGCGTCGTAGTGCCGAGCAACTGACTATCAGTGGCGTCTCTGATTCCTGCATTGCAGTGGCTACATGTGCTAACCAAGGCCATCGATCATCGTCCGTCAGGGGATCACCCCGACGCATTTTTTCAATATTTGCAGCACTATGTAAGGCATCCGCCTCAATCATCGCCGTGTTCAGGCGTTTTGCCAGTAAGTCAGCGACCGTACTTTTTCCACAGCCGCTGACACCCATTATAACGAAGTGATTCATCAATCGAGCCCTCAGATGAAGCGGATATAGTTGGGTGCCGGAATTTCGTATTCACCACAACTGGCACTTATCATTCCCGAATCCACATCGCGTTGAAATATATTTAATCTGGAGGAATCCTGGTTGGCAACAACGACAGCCTTTCCACACGGCGTAATGGAGAAGTGGCGTGGAAATTTGCCAGCTTTTGGGGCATGGGGCTGATGTGCTAATACATCCAGATTTGTATAAGTACCCACGATAAGTGCGTAATCATTATCGAGCTTTAGTCCTCCTGTTGTCATGTCTTTCTCCTAAAAGCTAACCTCTCGGGCAGAGGTTGTGGAAATCCGCAGCCAGCTACTTGCTCGCTGAGTAAAACAGAAGAGACAGGCGATTTAGCAAGTGTCTGGTTTTATAGATATGAAATAAGTTTTCTGTTTGTAAACCGTGCCTGGAAAAAATCTTGTATGCCAAACCGACAATCAATAAACCTCATCGTTTTCGAGCGACAATCTGTAAATAGCGGGCCGTTTGTTTATATGGCAAACGCTCTCCCATAGCGGTTTCCAGTGTCTGAAGTTTTTCGAGCAATATCTGCTCACCGCCAGCGCTATCTGGTAATGATGCCTCGTCAGGTCGACACAATAGTCCATAGTCGCCCAGAACTTCAAAATCCTGTTTTTGCAACCACTCCTGTAAAAAGGCTGCTGAGAAAAACAGGACATCGGCATCAAACACACGCGATGGTCCGCGTGTTCGCTCAAGCAAGGCTGGCAACTCTTGCGCTGTGTGCGTCTCAACATTAATCCGGTAAGGCTCCGCATACCAGTTTCTGACAACCAGTGATAGCAGTCCACCTGTCTTGAGCGGAGCACTCATCGAGACAAGTAATTCCTGCCAGGCCGGATTGTACTGAATGACGTTGTGACATATCAGTAGATCGAAGGTATCTGGCGCGAACAGCTCATGTATGCTGCGAATATCCTGCGCATGCCCGGTAACACGGTGTTGCAACTCACGCTCGATAGCCGTCGTTTCAAGATCGTGAAGCATGGCCATCGAACGATCCACCACATCGATGGAAGCACCTGCTGCTGCCATAGGCAGGCTTGCAAGACCGTTACCGCCGCCCGCATCAAGCACTCTTAGCCCATCAAACTCTGAACAGTGGCGCATCAAGTATGCCCCCGAGAGTCTGCGGCGCAAAAGTACGCGCAAGCTATTCTGTTCTTCTTTCCATCGTGGAATGCCAGATTCAAAAGCAAGCGTTGCGCGGGTCTCAAGCAATGCCTCTCCCAGACCTAACTTGCCGCTCTGCAAGGCCTTGCCTATAAGAACACCGGTAATTCCCGGATGGTTGTAACAGGTAACCACATCCTGCAGATTACGAATTTCACCACCCACAATGACATCCATACCTGAAAGTTCAGCCAGCTCGCAGGAGTTATCCAGATCAGTCCCGCTCATTGTGCCATCAGGTTCCAGGCGCGTGTGCACCAGGGTCGTAATTCCTAGCTGATGCATTTGCACTGCAAGAGTCAGCGCGTCCAGCCCACCGACGGCGTCCCAATCCTGACCCACAACAACGCCTTCAGAGCTTGCCGTGATCGCCAAGGCAAAGCGTTCTCGCCCGTGTTTTATAATGGCGGCGGAAACAACTTCAGGGGATTTGATGACCAGTGTATTAAGCAGCACTCGACTAACGCCTGTACTGATAGCCTTGTCGATGTTAGCCGCGCTGCCAATACCACCCCCGTACTGTACCTTTACCGGAAGTTGACACAATTGCTCCAGTAACGCCCAATCATGTGATGCTGAGGGGTCAAAGCTAGTGTCTACATTGACTACGTGTAGCCATTGCGCACCATGCTCGATAGCATCACGGGCGGCAGATAACTGATCGCCGTCACCGACGAGTACCGGTTCATCGCCGGAGGTATCAACGGTTAAATCAACCAGGCGACCTTGCGACAGATGTAACGCAGGCAGGATGTCGAAGTTGCGAGCCGGTTGTGTCACGTTTGGGTTACTCTGATGGAGGAATGCCGTAATCCTATCCTATTTCATGAGCGGCTTCCCCCTTCAGGGGACAGGCGGCGCTGCATTCAGGTAACGATTAACGATGTCTGGCTTGTTGCATGGAAACCTGCACAAATCTTGCAAATGGTTCCGATCACGCTGCTTTTTTTCAGTGACACTCTGCTCCTACGCATGCATGCACGCACATACCTTGATGAACCTGCGGTCGGAAAAATGCAGGTGTAGCGTAGATGGTCAGGTAATGACATTTTTGCTGGTCGTAATAAGGGTTACCCGCTTTGTAAAAGCTACGCTTGTCATGATCGCTCTCGTATTATCTGTTGCGATATCTCATCCAGCCTATGGAGCCACGCAGGATAATAAAACTGCAGAATCTGCCCTGGAGATAGCGATTGTCAGCACGTTGGAGCACCACCCTGGCCTGGCAGCTCAGCACGCTCGAATAGAAGCCAAAGCTCATGCGATGGCTGAAGCACGATCTCTGCGCTTGCCGACCCTGGGCGCTAGTGTGGCACAAGGCTTTGGTAATAACGATTCAGCCGAAGCCACATTCCAGCTCCGCCAACCCGTGTGGACCTTCGGCAGGATCGATCGTGAACTTGGCTATGCGCGTATCGATCGAGATACAGAACGCGCCGAGACGCAGGCCTTGCGAGGCGATCTCAGCGAGCAAACCGGTCTTGCCTATGCAGTGTGGCTGGCGGCACCGTAGCCTGGGTTTATGCCGGTATGGTGTTAGTGGCAATCGTTGTCGGGCTTATTGGTCAGAAACGTATTCGACGCCTTGCAAAGCAAGAACAGCAAAGCGCTGCTGTTCGACAAGGACTGCTTGTAGATACGGCTCCTCGACGAGCCTACCGCCTCTCTGGATGCCCGTACCGAGGGACTTGTCTGGCAAATGCTGGAGCGAAGTCTGAAGCCTGAAGATATTCTTGTTGTCGCCACCCACAGACCGGGGCAGGCGTTGTCGTTGGCAACAAGTGTAATCGTCATGCAAGATAGCGGCATCGTTGCCGACAATGAGCCAGAGAAACTATTCCCCGACAGAGGTAGCAACTATAATAATCCTGGCGATGATGGCTTAAGCGATGTTGCCTGAACGCACGAGCACCTCAGAGCATATAACACTCAAGCAGACAACGCTGGAGGGCTATCACACTCGTCGGCATACAGCTCTGAGCGTCGATTATCATAGAGACAGGTACACCCCCCCCTAATAGTTCCTTGCACCTGAATCTGAAGCCACTCGTGGCACCAGAGATTTCAGGACCGCTGTCATGTCAATGGTACCCACCGGTACACCGTCCTTGATAACCACATAGGCATGTGCGATGTCGCCGTCAGATCGCGCAATAATACTTTCAAGAGTATCGTCATGATCAACATGGTCGTTGGTGCTGGCAGGTAAGTCATCTCGCAGGGGCTGCATGATGGAACGCACTCGTAGAACGCGCGCTCTGTTGATATCACCAACAAAATCTTCAATGTAAGGATCTTTGGGATTGAGCAGAATATCTTGTGGCTCGCCCTGTTGAACAGTGTGCCCATCCTTGAGAATGACCAGATGATCGGCAATCTTCAGTGCCTCGTCCAGATCGTGGGTAATAAAGACAATGGTCTTGTGCAAGTCTTTCTGCAACTCCAGCAACAGGTTCTGCATATCGGTTCTGATTAGTGGATCGAGCGCCGAAAACGCCTCATCCATCAACATGATAGGTGCATTTGACGTAAGCGCTCGTGCAATACCGACGCGTTGCTGCATGCCACCTGATAGCTGGTGTGGGTACTGATTTTCCACACCTTGTAAACCAACCCGCTCAAGCCACTTGTACGCCTCCACCTCGATGGCATCTTCCTCCTCTCCGCGAATACGCATCGCCATCCCTGCGTTTTGCAGGACGGTACGGTGTGGAAGTAAAGCAAACTTTTGAAAGACCATTGACATCTGTGATTGACGTAAATGACGCAATTGCTTTTTCGAATACGACATGACATCTATGCCGTCAACAAGAATCTCTCCTGCAGTGGGTTCGATCAATCGATTCAGGTGACGAATCAGCGTGGACTTGCCCGATCCGGATAAACCCATGATGACAGTAATGTGTCCCTCACCAATCTCTACATTGATATCGCGAAGACCCAGCACCTGCCCGTAGTTCTCAAGCAAGTCGGATTTATCCACGCCATTCATGACTTGTTGAAGTCCCTTTTTCGGATTGCTGCCAAAAATCTTGAACAGATCTCGAATAACTACTTTTGCAGGCGCTTTAGCTATCTGCGACGTATTATCTTGAGCCACGTTAATATCCCTCAGTCTAGTGGCTGTGAGCCGTGTTGATTCTCGCTAACGAGGCTTTACTCACCCGATCAAGAACAACCGCCAGTAAAACAATCGCGAAACCCGAGACGAGTCCGACACCCAGTTCCAGATTTCGGATACCACGCAAGACTAGTGTTCCCAGACCCGGCGCCGACACCAGTGATGCTATGACTACCATCGCAAGCGCCATCATGATGGTCTGATTGACACCGGCCATGATGTTCGGCAAAGCCAAAGGGATCTCCACGCCGAACAGTTTTTGTCGTGAGGTCATACCAAAAGCGTTTGCAGCTTCAATAACATCCTTGTCCACAAGCCGTATACCCAGATCTGTAAGACGCACGACGGGAACAATGGCGTACATAATGATGGCAATACCGTAGAGTTTGGATTCGGTAACGCTGAACAGAAAAATCAGTGGAATCAGATACACGAACGATGGCAGCGTTTGCAGCATATCCAGTATGGGAATTGTAAACCGCTGAAACGCATTACTTTTTGACATGGCAATGCCAATGGGCACTCCGATAATTACACTGAGTATCGTACACACGAAAATGATGGACAGAGTTTGTACGGCATAGGTGTAGTGATCGATAAACGCTAACAGGAAGAATGACAATGCAACAAAAATGGTGACCAGCACATTGCGAGATGCAAAAAAAGTTCCTATCAGTAACAAAGAGATAAGCAACCACCATGGAGTATTGACAAACAGCGACAATGCACCGTCGAGCATCCAGCTTAGTGGTTGTGTAAGAGGGTCCAGTACCACTTTTAATTTGTCCTTGACACCGATAAACGCTTGTTCGATAGAGGCGGTGAAGTCGCGCGTCCGAATCACGGCATCGCAGGATTTGTTGAGTGTATCAAGAGAGGGGAATGGTATCTCCCACCAACTGGTCTCCAACGCGCCACCTTGTGCTTTGGCAAGAAGATCGGCCATACTCAAGGTGCCTTCTGATTTCTCTGCGTTGCACCATTCTCTTAATCCCGCCAGATCAAAAAACCAGTCGTAAGCTGCCAATGACATACCCTCTGTGGAAAAAGTGGTGAGTCCGGAATGGCTCACCACTATAAAACAATATTGAAAAACTACTTATTCAATTAAGGCTGAAAGCTTGCCTTTAGCATCGTCACCCAACCAGTCTGGCCAAACGTCTTTGTATTCAGTCAGAAACTGGACAGCTGCTTCATCCGCTGACGCTTTGTTGTCCTCTTTCCATGCCAGCAACTCCCCCATCTGATCATTGGTAAAGGCCAGGTTACGCATCATGTCGGTTACTTCGGGATTGCCAGCGGCGAAGGTATCCGACACCACTGTTGTAACGATGCTCTTTGGATAAGCCGCAGCCTTGGGTGTAGCGCATTCTTCGGTGCTGTTACATTCATGAGTGGCCGCATCGTGAGGGCCTATATCAACCATTGTCATCGGGTACTTGCCCAGGATTGATGTAGGTGCCCAGTAATAGCCGAACCAGGGCTCTTCGTTTTCGAATGCAGCGCCAATGCTGGCGGCCAGGGTTTCTCCAGAACCATGGATGAAATCTTCCATGCCACTGTCGGCGAATGACGCCTTTGCAATGTTCGTGTTGATGATCTGACAGGTCCAGCCTACCGGACAATTATGAAATCTGCCACCAACAAGTTCCGGGTTGGCGAGCACCCCTTCAAGTGTTGCCAGTTCTGGATGCTTGTCAACCAGGTAAGTCGGAACCCACCATGCCTCAACACCACCGTCAGACAGCACTTCGGTGAGTGGTTCGATTTTTCCGGACTCCACCAAACCGTTATATGCCGGTGCACCGTTGGTCCAGACCTCTGTAAGAATATCGGGCTTTCCCGTCTCTGCAAGCGAAGCCAATGCAGGCGTTGATGCCGAAGGTACGATGGTTACAGTACAGCCGTAGCCTTGTTCCATTAAAAACTTGGATACCGCAGTGACAACTCGTGCAGAGTCCCAATCCATTTCGGTAATGGATACTTCACCGCACTCAGCTGCTTGAGAGTTGCCAGAGAACGCGGCGATCAGCGCCAAAGTGCCGGTTAATTTCTTCAGGTGTTTAACTTTCATACTAAGTAATTCCCCATGTGAAAATACATCTTTCGAATGATACGTCAAATACAATAACAAACAACAGCCCGCCAAATACAGTTATATATTGCGTTTAGAGTCAGGCTTGTATTATTATTAATGCTTGCGCTACAGTATTTTGATGGTGACATTCTATTTTTATTCATCAAAATGTGCGCCAGTTCCGATGTGGTGACTGCCAGGCAGGCTCCAGGGCACTAACACAAGCCCGGGTATCGAGCTAATTACCCTTGATGATGTCCTGGCGAAGGTGCTCTTTATATGACAATATCTTCGCAGTCAGTCCGGAAGTCACCGTTCAAGCACCATCGTTGGCTAGTTGGATGGGCTAGTCGGATCCGAAAAGTCTTTTTTTTCGAAATCGAGTTACCGTAACGCACCAGAATCTCTGGGAAGTACTTCGCAGACCAGCCTGAGATATCGATCTTTACATTTGACTTGCGCTGTGCTAAGGCCACTTTCTGACATGCGAACGACGGACGAGCAAGGGTTTTCCATCAGATCCGGAAAATCAACCCTCACATCGTCCATACACATGGGAATGTCAGGGTACACGATAATGGAAGGCGATTCTCTCAGCCGTCGGAGGATGGTGCTGAAAACGATTTTTGCTATTCTTGAGGAACGATAGCACCTCGATGCCCCACCACTCTTGATGCACAAGCATGTGCTGCAGATAAGCACTCGGCTTCTGTATTTCCAGATAGATAGCACGCAAGGTAGGCACCATTGAAACTGTCACCCGCCGCTGTTGTATCGACAACACTCTGCGCTGCCCTGAATTGAGGATGTTCCTGTAAAGGCAAACCAGGAGAGACAGGGCCTCGCACACCACGTTTGATGGCACAGGCTGACCATTGTTGCTGTGAAAACCGTGTTATCGCAACGTCTTCATTTTCCTCATCAAACAGTGCCATTTCGTCATCAATTGAAGGCAGCGCGATGTCTGCTATCGACCACATGTCGCTTATTACTTGTTGCGCCATTTCCCGGCTCTCCCACAGCCGTGGGCGGTAGTTCGAATCGAACGCGATCAGGCTCTTGCCGTTTTCGGACAAATGACTCAGATGTACCATGAGGCGCTGTCGAGCTGCCGGGGACAGAATAGCCAGTGTAATGCCGGATAGATAAATGACAGTAGCCGCGGGAATGCTACTGATCTGGTCATCTGTCATGAACATGTTTCTGGCTGCAGAGCTATTACGCCAGTAATGGAAACTTCGCTCACCGTCACTATCAGTCGACACAGAATATATGCCGATGTGTAGGTCAGGATCACGTGTGATATGTGCAGTGTTCAATGTCTGTTTTGCAGCCAATTCTTTAAAAGAGGTGGACAAAGGGTCCATCCCTATCTGGCTCATGAAACTTACTGAATTGTCGAATGAATTGTCTGACCTTGTGTCAGACGTCTTGTCAGACGATAGGGTTCTCGCACAATAAACAGCGGTATTAAACGTATCCCCTGCAAACCCGACGTCATAACCGCCATTATCAGATTCCCGTAATTCGGCCATCGCCTCACCAATGGCTAGCAGCTTTATTTTCATTTGTAATTTGTCAACTGTGTCCGCCCGTCGAATACTGCATGCCGAGAGGCTATTGTTTGCTTTGGCGACAAAAAGGTCAATATCAATCAGCACAGATTTGTGGTTTCGACAGTGCTGAAAAGAAATTTCAGAAAGTCGTGTACTGAACCCTGGAAATTATGTAGTGACCTGCCCATCTCAAGAGCGTGGATTATCATTGAGATGGGAAACCCCAATCACAGAGCATAAATTCCGGCCGAGGGCTGCCCCGCTCAGAATCGCTTCGCTGCTTATATACAGTTCCAGATGCTTCTGGATTCAAATTTTTTGCAACACTAGGGTAAATGTTTATCCATATTTTCTTTGTATCGCTAACCAGGTATCAAATGGGTGTTTTTCAAGGAGGAAATTCAGTGTATTTACGGTGTTTAACAATGAATCATGCTATATATTAGGTCTATATCCCGGCGTTTGATGCATAGCACACGAAGCATAGTCATAGTCGACTATTCGACAGATCGACAAGTCGACTGATGGGAGTGATGCAAGCTTCGAGTACCTAGAGATTTCACAATTATGTGTTACCCAACAAAATATCAACGTTATCTTGTTGAACTAGCAGTGTTCTGCCTTCTGGTCTTTTTCGGAATTGCCGTAAACAGTCAGGCGATGATTGCGCTTGGACTTCTGGTGTTGGTGCATTGCCTGCCAACTCTTGTGCTGACGTCGATAAGACTATTTGCAAAAACTGGCAAACAGGATATTTCAACTTGCTACATCAACGGCTCGTGCAGCTTTCGCGAAAAGGAAATTGTCGAGCTCATCAGCTGCGCACTGATCATCGGTGTAGCGGTTGGACTTCTCGTCTTGTCGATACAGAAAATAAGCTTTCTACCTCTTGGCAGTGTTTCGGGAATCACAATTCTTGGCTTAAGCTACATTGCCATAGAGCTGTCCATGTACGTGGTTTTCAACGTGATATCCAAAACGCAGAGCACGAAAAAACCGCCCAGAGCTAAAGTCATAAGAATTCTTGTTGCTTTACTTGTTATAGCAACGGCGCACATTCAGCACGAATTACTGCAAGAGCTTGCCGATACCATTACGGGACTCGGGGTGCTTATCTACATCACCTTTATTTCTGTTGTCAATCTTATTGGTGTTGCCCATAAAATTATCGACTATACGCCACGAGGGATAGCCATTGACGATGTTAAAGCCTTTTTGTTAGGTTTGCCGGGGGTGGTCAGTATCGATAAAATATACTTTCGCAGAGTCAATGAGCTTGAACACGAGATAGGTTTGCATATAAAACTTGAACGCTACCTTTTAGAAAACTCAGCCATCCTGAAGGAGAAAATCAAGCGCGAGGTGGAAGCACAGTTTGGCGTATCCGGTGTTACCGTCGAGTTTTTATGGCAAGAGGCTCCGATTGCACCGCTCGTCGAACCGGATATCATTGTGCTGGGACACCAGCAGTAAAAACAAGAGCCGACCTGCATGGAATAATGTAACAACATGAAAAAACTATTCGGTCATCCTGATTCTGGTCATGCTTTTAAAATCCTTTTTTCTCTAATCATCGCAGGTATAGAACATACCTATGAAAAAGAGGTCAGGACAAGATTCGTGTAATAGTAGACACTGAAATTTTTAACCTATTGAATATATTTGCTTTATTCTCAAGAAACTCTGCATTTACCGGCTGGATTCATTTCAATTCCCCCTGTCTCTACGCCATTTTCACTATTCCCACTGCTAATCCCGCTATTTTCGACGGTTCAGCCTAAGCCTCCGGCTCCATGGCCCCCCAGATGAACCGAGACTATACCAATGCCTGCAATATTCGAAACGGCGTACCCACGCCTTCCCAGTTCACTCTCTGCTGATGAAATAAAGCGACTATATCGACCTACGCGAAAAGAGAAAACCTGGATACATCAGCGCCGCGTCGGAATTACACTGACACTCGAAACTCTCGTGTTTTTAAAGTGCTTCCGGAGGTTGGGTTACGTCCCTCGCCCTTCAGACATTCCTCAGAAAATCATCTCAACCGTTGCACTATCGATTGATTTGAAGGAACCCACTGGGCCCTTCAAAATACCTCAACGCTCCTACAGTAGAATTAAACACTCAGTGCGTGAGTACTGCGCTGTCAAGTCATTCGATATCAATCGTGATGGGGAATGGCTGTTAAAATTCGCCTACGATATGGCCACCGTGAAAGAAGGCACGGTTGATGTCATTAACGCCATGCTCGAAATTCTTATCAAGGAGAGTTTCGAACTCCCAGCTTTCTCGACACTCGAGCGTCTAGCGCATAAGGCTCGCGCTTCAGCTCTTGATCATTTATTCGCTTCTGTCACCTCGGACCTTACTCCGTCTGCGTGCAGGAAACTTGATAGCCTGTTGGTTCTCAAATCCGACGATGGATTAACCCTCTGGCACACACTTAAGAAAGAACCCGCAAAACCAACGACCAAGACCACCGCAACATACATTTGGCATACGTAATGGCTAAGGTCACACTTAATCTATTCAAGTGTCTGCTTTTACACGAATCTTTACCGTACCTCTTTTTCGATTCCAACGGGTATGTTCCGTGGCTTTGAGAATGTGGGTACCGACTACGGCATGATCATGGCCATACTCGGTGATGACGATGCTGGCGGTGGCGTGCAATGGGCGCCGCAAGTTTTTGAAGAGGCTGCACAACATGGTCTGGTGCTGGGCAACGATGGCAAGCTCTACGATACGAAACAAGGCCAGTCATTGCTTGCGGGTGTAATTCCGATGCCGCTTCTTGACGAGCGGGAACTGCAGCACTTCGCAGAACCCACTGTCAGTGAAGTGGTACCGGCTTGTATTGCGCGCTATCAAGATATGCTGGCGCTCATTGATCCATGCCGATCAGCACGGTGCTGTCATCATTCCGGATACTGTGATACCAGCACTTGCTGAAGCGATCCGTCAGTTGCTTGAGACCGAAAAGCTGATACTGGAGCGAGCACGTGTACAACACGTCGATTTTAACGCCTTCGAAAAGGTCTGGAGTGCGTTCGAAGAAGCCCGCACCTGACTCCGTAGTGCACTTGACTCCGCAGTGAGTGCAAGAGTGTAAATCACAGCACACGAGTCAACGTATCGCCCCTCGATCGAAGAAAGGTTGCATGCGATCAAAGACATCAACACCCATCTGCAACAACAGATCCAGAATATCAATCGGTACCCAATTCTCGCGAATCAGGCCTTCGTGATGCAGGTAGAAGTCCATGACGCGCATTGTCACCTCGCGACCAGTGGGGCCAATACCGAGAAAATCCCCACCAGTATGTCGGGCATAGACGCTGGGCCACCCGGACGTGACTGAATAGGGACCATCGCCGATTTGAATGAAGTGACCCCCACCCAGCGCCTGACGTTTGTCTTCGATCGTATCCCACTGCGAACCGCCTTTTCGATTGGGAAACGCTCGTCTAAACGGTAACTGGTGGTCATCCACGAAGCCTTGTATGCCACGCGTAGTGCCGATGCCGCTGGGGCCATACCACATCATCCTGGGATGCCAATACGCCTTCTGGCTCATCGTCAGCAAGCCATCACGTCCCGTTGCGTTCACATCGTCATAGTCTCCCAGGGAGCGATGCATGGCCAGCGTCTGTTCAATGCTGGCGCGCGATTCGAACTCATCCGAATCCTCGAGACGAATACCGTCGGCGGTCAGGGGTCCAGGCCACCGACCTTCCGTTCCCAGGCTGGGCGCCAGCGGCCAGAAACCGGCTTGGCGCATAACGTCCAGGATGTCCCAGAGGCACGTGCTCTGGACGATCCTGCCCTCTTCCACCTGATGAATTTCACCATAGCGAATCGAGATCATTTTCCCGGTCGACGGAATACTCAACCAGTTGTTACAGAAGGTGCCGCAGTAATGACCGATGCTCGCCACGTAGTCGCGCCCCTGATAGCGCCCTCCAACCAGGATGTCATCGCGACGTTCAACATCTGGAAATGCAGCAAGCAGCGGCAGCCATACTCTGTCTTCAATGGCATCAATTCCGTTCAGTTCATTGAGCGGATGCGAACCGCGCCATTGAGCCTCAGGGTGGTAAAGAGCTCGCAGTGCAAGACTGAGACCTGTCGGACCCGCGTCCACGAGTTTAGCGAACTCATCATAGAGCTTCGACTTGTTGTGCAAATGTCTGGTGCCCACTGAAAATTTTTATCCCGACTTTATAAATGATGTATACGAATGCAAAATTTGTCAACTCTCTCGTTATTCAGACATGACCGTTACGACTTGCATTATGAAATGTGCAAACAGAATCATCAGGAGCTTTTAGGGATTACTGGTTTTTTTCTGTCCTCCACGTAATTAAATCCGAGCTTGCATATTTTTTGGATGAGCTTTACATTGATTGAAAACTCTGATGACATTGTCGCCTGGTTTCACAAGGATTTTCGCTGGGTGGGCAATACCGGCTGCGGTGTGAAGCAAGGGCTCGATGCCTTTCGCCAGAACTGGCAATTACCGTTTCGTGCCGCCCTCTCAGAGCGTGTCTATCGCACAGAGCAATTTCTGGCAGACGGTGTATGAACGAGATCAAACAGGATATCCCTGCGGTGACGCGCGCCAAGCCGTCAGTGAACGTTCAACACATCTGCGCTTACGAACTCACAAACACCGCTACCCATGGCGATCGGACGGATCGCAAATTCTCCGGTAGGTCTGATCACACGACATCGGAATCATCCTCATCATGAAAGGATTCGATGACCGCTGGAAGGATCTGCCGGACTACATACTCGGCATTACCCGGGAAATCTGGGAAGATCGGAAAATGCATACTCTGCACCAATACTACGGCGCTGACATGCCGGTACGCTCACCTGCAAGCGTTGTCATCGGTAACCGACATGTCATTGGTGCGACCATGGCGACGCTTGCCGAATTTCCAGACCGCACCTTGTTGGGAGAAGATGTCATCTGGTGCGGCGATGAAGACACCGGCTTTCTATCCTCTCACCGTCTGTTTTCTAATGCGACCCACACACAAGACGGCTTGTACGGTCAAGCAACCGGTAAGCAGCTTGCCTATCGGATCATTGCCGATTGCGCTGTAAAGGACAATACGATTTACGATGAATGGCTCGTGCGTGACCAGGGCGCCATCGTTCGTCAGATGGGCTGGACGCCGGATGCCTACGCACGGGATTTGATCGCACGGGAAGGTGGCCCGGAGCAGTGCATCAAGCCGATGACACCGGATAACGACGCACCGTCGATCTATTCCGGGCGTGGTAACGACAATGAATGGGGCGCTGCCTACGCAGACATTCTACAGCGCATCATGGGCGCGGAATTCTTAATCATCGACAAGCGATACGATCGCGCTTGTCAGATCGAGTTACCTGGTGGTGTTACTGGTCACGGCAGAGCGGTAGCCGATGAGTTCTGGCTCGGCGTGCGCTCGGCATTTCCTTCGGCAACCTTTACAGTTCACCACACCATCGGCCGGGATGATCCGCAGCAGCCGCCGCGCGCAGCCGTGCGTTGGTCGCTGTGGGAATACACGATGGTTGGGGTGCCTTCGGCGCGCCCAGCGGAGCCGATGTGTTCATTCTCGGTATGAGCCATGCAGAATTTGGCCCGCGGGGTCTGCGTCGTGAATTCGTTCTATTTGATGAAACGGCCATCTGGAAGCAGATTGCTCTGGCAATCGGATGGGAGCGAGTCTGTATTGACAGATTTGTTTAGACAAAGCAGGTGTGCGACATGGGGGTCGATACCCGGTCCCTGTCGGTCGGCCAACGTCGACCGTCTAATCTGAGAGCAGGAGCAAAGATGGAGAATTTCGAATTTGGGGTGCTGAATTGGACCATATTAGTGGTCTACGTGATCGGAAACCTCGTGCTGGGTTGGTTTGTCGGCAAGAACGTGAATACCGCCGATGATTTCTACATCGGTAAAAAAATTATTCCCTGGTGGGCCATTGGCTTGTCGGTGGTTGCCACCTACGTCAGCGCGCTGTCCTTTTTAGGCGGACCGGCGTGGTCCTACGGCTCCGGGCTTTCCGTGGTTGCGATCCATCTGAACTATCCGATCGTGATATTTCTGGTTATCACATTCTTTCTGCCGTTTTTCTACAACAGTGGTGTGGCCTCGATCTACGACTATCAGGAAAGACGTTTTGGCAAGTCGTCACGTAGCGTCATGGCGCTGATCTTCCTGATCTCTCAAGCGCTGACATCAGCTGCCATACTTTACGCGACCTCGTTGATTCTACAGTTCATCACCGGGATGAATGTGGAAGTCGCTATCGTCATCACCGTGATCATCGCACTGGTCTACACCTACATGGGTGGAATATCGGCCGTCATCTGGACGGACGTTATTCAGGCTGGCGTATTGCTGGTAGGCACAGCGATCATTTTTTACGGCCTGATCGATAGCTTGCCAATGTCGCTTGGCGACACGCTCGCATCGCTCAAGGAAGAAGGTAAGACGCAGTCAGTCAACTTCTCAGTGAATTTTACCCAAGATACGACTATCTGGGCAGGCGTACTGGCCATGACGCTCTATCACTCCACAGTCTATGGTGGCAACCAGATGATGGTGCAGCGGACGTTGGCGGCCAAGAACATCGGCGATGCCAAGAAGTCCTATCTGATGATGGGTTACCTGGCGTTCTTCGTCTACTTCCTGTTCGTATTCCTTGGAATTCTACTCTACAGCTATTTTGAAGGGCGCGAATTTGAGAACGGCAACACGATCATCCTGGAGTTTGCTGCCGAGTACGGTGTACCAGGACTGATGGGCATTATCGCGGCTGCGGTGGTTGCAGCTTCCATGTCAAGCCTCGACTCCTCGTTCAACTCCTTGTCCACCGTCACCACTATTGATTTTTACCAAAAGTATTTCAAGAAAGACGGCAGCCCAGAGCACTATCTGAAGGCCACTCGGATCTTCACCATACTGTGGGCAATCCTGATCATCTTCCCGGCGATCATGTATGCCAGCTCCGAGGGCTCGATACTCAAGACGCTAAGCAAGATCGGCTCCTACTTCATTGGGGCTAAGCTTGCGATGTATGGCTTGGGTTTCTTCTCCAAACACACAACGGAAAAGGGTTTGTTGATCGGTGTCGGCGCTGGGTTCGTTATGATCTGGTGGCTTGCAACGAGTACCGATATCGCCTGGCCTTGGTATTGCGTGTTTGGCGCGGCGGTGAACATTGGCGTCTCGCTGCCGTTAAGCATCATGCTTGATGGCAAGAAAGACGTCTGGCATCCCTACACGATCAAAGGACAGATCGCGAAGTGTGCCGAAGAAGGACTTCCGGAGAAGGATGGAAACTGGTATCAGATTCCCGGCATGGTCGATAAATCCTCGTGGTTGTTGATCGTGTTCTTCGTGGCAACGGTGATCTTCCTGATCGCCTTCGAGAGCTTCATTGGCTGAGGACACAGCTTCGAGCGACGATACTCGTGACAGTATCGTCGCTTTTCTTGGTACGGTTCGTCCACTCGATGAGTTACCCCTGGTCGAACGCGTCGCCATGGCAGAACGCCTGATACCCGAAGCTGCAGCGCCTGGGAAGGTCATCGTCGACATCGGTGAGCGCAATGAGCAGCTCTACCTTTTACGCCGCGGTGCGATAGACATTCACGATGCAACTGGCGGGCTCTACGCAAGACGCTACGAAGGGGAAAGCTTCGGGTTCGTCTCTCTGGTGAAGAACAAACCCGCTTCTTACCGCATTACAGCAGTTGAGCATTCACTTTTCTACGCGTTGCCCTCTAGCGAATTCTACCGATTGTGCCAATCGTACGACATCTTCCACGACTACCACCTGCTGGCCGAAGCCCAGAGACTGCATTTGGCACTGGAGCGTGCTCGGCAAACCGCAGTGACGTCGGGAGAGCAAACGGCAACGTTGCTAAGCGAGTCTTACTCACGCGTACCGTTGATCGCGAGAGCCGACTTGTCAATCGCAGAGGCAGCTCGGCTCATGAACGCCCATGATGAGACGTGTCTCGTGTTTGTCGATCCAGCAAATGCGCTGATCGGTATCGTTACTGATCGTGACTTTCGGAAACGTGCCATTGCTCGCGACATCTCGCCTGATGAGCCTATCGAGCGAATCATCAGTGCCACGCCCGTGTGCATTGATGCGGAACAATCTGTATTTGACGCCTCCATGCAGATGATGAGGCATAACGTGCATCATCTTCCGATAGTTCATCGAGGCAGGCCGACCGGCTTGGTGACATCAGCCGATATTTGGCAGCGACTGCAGAACAATCCTCTACAAACGAGTGCTGAGGTGTTTCGCGCAAACTCTGTTGAGCGTCTAGCAGCGATCGCCGCCACACTTCCCAGTCTATTAAGCCAGTTGACCGACAGCGGCCTCGAGGCGCATCAGGTTGCTCATTATCTGAGTTCGATAGGAGAAAACATCACTACACGCCTGTTGCAGTTGGCAGAAGAGTTATTAGGAGCGCCCCCGATCGACTACGCCTGGCTCGCCGCTGGATCACTTGGGCGACGTGAACAATTGCTGCAATCTGATCAGGATAATGCGCTCGTACTCGCCGACGAATACGATGAGGCAATTCACGCTCCCTACTTCGAATCCTTATCCCGCTTTGTTTGTGAATCGCTCGAACGTTGCGGCTATGCTTACTGTCCAGGGCACATCATGGCGTGCAATTCGCGTTGGCGACAACCTCTGCATCAATGGAAGGCGTACTTCCGGCAATGGATCGCACATCCTCAGTCTGAGGAACTGATGTACTGCAGCATCTTCTTTGATTTACGCACGCAGTACGGAAATGCAGCGCTTCTAACGGAGCTTCAGCAAGACTATGCGCCAGTGGCTAAGGGTAGCCCAGTGTTTCTGGCGCACCTGTTTCTGAATACGTTGCAGCACACACCACCGCTGGGATTTTTTCGACGGCTGGTGCTGTTGGAGGACGATGAGCATCGTAATCGATTGAATATCAAGAATCGGGGTACCGGACCGGTAGTTGATCTCGCGCGATCGCTTGCCGTTGCAGTTGGCAGTTCGGCTAACCATACCCGCAACCGACTCACCCAGGCAGCAAGTTATGGTCATCTCAATAGCGATGAAGCGGGCAGTCTGAAGGATGCCTATGAGTTGATTGGTCGAGTGCGATTGCGACATCAGGCCGCACGAATCCGAAAGGGGCGAATGCCAGACAATTTTATCGATCCGGAGGATCTGACATCGTTCGAGCGGGATCACTTGCGAGATGCCTTTCGCGTGGTTTCGCGCAATCAGAATAAACTGGTCAAACAGTATCGACTCTACCTGCCCCGCTGAGTGTGCTCGCGTTTGACTGCCGTGTGGGCGGTATAGAATTCAATCTCACGTGACAAAGTTGTAGACACAGACAAGAGGCACGCCTACCGACGTAGCAATGAAAGTGGCAAACAGAGATAATGCACTGACCTTTTTCCAGAAGGTAAATTAGAGCTATCATGCTAGAGCAATTTTACACGTGGTTGCACTCGGTAGTTATCAAGTAAACCGAACGCGTTATACAACCAACGACTACTTTATCGTTTACAACTGAACCCTCGGCGCTGCCAACTTCTGCCCCAAATGACGCCGTTTATGTTGAGTTTAGGATCATGTTGATTTGTAGAGAATATCTTTACAGCACTTTTCGCATCAAATGGCCGCAAACCCTACCCAATCCGTTGGAGAGAACCCATGACCCCGGACTTCATCACACACCTTACAGGCGAACTCAACGGCCTGAAAAAGGATGGGCTCTACAAGACTGAGCGCATCATTTCCAGCAAACAGGCTGGGACCATCTCGTTACAGTCAGGCCGAACGGTGATCAACCTCTGTGCCAATAACTATCTGGGACTCTCCGACAATCCTGAGCTGATCGAAGCCGGTCGCGAGGCACTCGCACGCTACGGCTATGGGATGTCATCGGTACGCTTCATCTGCGGTACACAGGAAGAGCATACGGTTCTGGAAGCGCGGCTATCATCGTTTCTGGGCTTCGAGGACACCATTCTTTATTCCAGTTGTTTCGACGCCAATACCGGACTCTTTGAAACCATTCTGGGTCCTGAGGATGCAATCATCTCGGACGCATTGAATCATGCATCGATCATCGACGGCGTACGGCTGTGCAAAGCGAAGCGCTTCCGGTATGCCAACTCAGACATGGCTGATCTTGAGTCGCAATTACAGTTGGCCAAAGACAGCCGGTTCAGGCTGATAGCTACAGATGGGGTCTTTTCGATGGATGGTTATATCGCAAGGCTTGGGGATATCTGCGATCTGGCTGAACAATACGGTGCCATGGTGATGGTCGATGAAAGCCACGCCGTTGGTTTTGTGGGCAAGACCGGGCGTGGCAGTATCGAGCATTGCAACGTCATGGGCCGGGTAGATATGGTCACCGGCACGCTGGGCAAGGCACTGGGCGGTGCCTCGGGTGGCTATACCAGCGGCAAGAAGGAAATGATTGACTGGTTGCGCCAGCGCTCGCGTCCGTATCTTTTTTCGAACACGCTGGCGCCAGTGATTGCGCAGACCTCGATCAAGGTGCTCGATATGCTCGAAGCCAGTACTGAGCGCCGTTATCGATTGATGGAGAACGCCGCTCACTTCCGCACACGGATGTCAGCGGCAGGGTTCGATCTGTTACCTGGAGAGCACCCGATCATACCGGTGATGCTGCGTGAGCCGAAACTGGCCCAGGAAATGGCCGCGCGGCTGGATAAAAAAGGGGTATATGTTGCCCCCTTCAGCTTCCCGGTTGTGCCTCGTGGGCAGGATCGGATCCGTACACAGATGTCTGCGGCACACAGCCGCAATGAACTCGACCGGGCCATTGATGCATTCATCGAAACAGGCCGCCAAATGGACATTATCAAATGAGTAACCAAATGAAGGCGCTGGTCAAAGCCAGGCCAGAGGCCGGCATCTGGATGCAACAGGTTCCCATCCCTGAGGTGGGCCCTCGCGATGTACTGATCAAGGTTAAGAAATCCGCCATCTGCGGCACCGACGTGCATATCTGGAAATGGGATGAGTGGTCGGCGAAGACCGTACCGGTACCGATGGTGGTAGGCCATGAATTCTGTGGCGAGATCGTCGATTGCGGCGCAGCGGCAAGCAAATTCCAGGTTGGTCAGCGAGTTTCGGGTGAAGGTCATATCGTTTGTGGTGCTTGCCGAAACTGCCGCGCCGGTCGCGGCCATCTGTGTCGCAACACGCAAGGGGTAGGCGTGAATCGATCGGGATCATTCGCGCAATATCTCTGTGTTCCAGAGAGCAACGTGGTGCCCATTCCTGATGACATTCCTGATGAAATCGCCGCAATCTTCGACCCGTTCGGCAATGCGGTACACACGGCACTCAGTTTCGATCTGGTCGGCGAGGATGTACTGGTCACAGGCGCTGGACCTATCGGGATCATGGGAGCCCTGGTGGCACAGAAAGTGGGGGCACGTAAAACCGTGATAACGGACATCAGCTCCTATCGCATCGAACTGGCCAAACGGATGGGCGTTCAGTACGTTGTTAACGCATCCACACAGAACCTCACCGAGGTCATGGCCGAGTTGGGAATGACTGAGGGTTTTGACGTCGGTCTTGAAATGTCAGGTGCAGCCCCAGCGATGCGCGATATGATCGACAAAATGAACAACGGCGGCAAGATCGCGTTACTGGGCATCGCGCCCACAGAATTCGCCGTCGACTGGAACAAGATCATCTTCAAGATGCTCAACGTCAAGGGTATCTATGGCCGCGAGATGTTCGAGACGTGGTACAAGATGATTGCGCTGGTGCAATCGGGTCTCAATCTCACCGATCTGATTACGCATCGCATCTCAATCGATGATTTCGAGGATGGCTTTGCCGCCATGCTCTCGGGTGAAGCTGGCAAGGTCGTCATGGATTGGGGATAAAAAAGTACTCGGCGAGGCTTCCCAGTCGGTGGAGTCCCACGCTTTGTGTGTCAGCGTGTACGATGTCCGGCTGCAAATCGGATTTGTTGTCCAGATGTGCGTCGAGACTGTAGACGACTTCCCAGACCCCACGGGCAAGGTCTCACGGTGGAGAAAATGTTGTTGCAAGCCGCTGCTACATCGTCACAACTGGAAGATCCGTAATCCGCCAGCAGATCGGTGTTCCGAAGCTTCTTGCGAAAAGGCTGTAAGGACCCGTTCGTGCTTGGCAGGGACCGATATAATCTTTCTTTGTCGGAACTTTTCAAAACGCTGCATGCCTCTCAAGCTTTCCAGATTGCTTGACGGCACGTACTCGAGCAATGGTTTGGTTTAGCCTCTCCATGGGCTGTCACAGACGTCATTGAAATGCCCGAATACCACGAGTTGGACTTTATACATCATTGCAACACTATCGCCAAAGTAGCGTATAACACTGATAACACACCTGATGAAGAGCAAGGAAATTTGCTCTTCACGCTGTAACTTCAATTCGATAAAATACAACTTTTGCCCGGCTGGCAGCACCCCTATGAGTTATTGGCCTGAAAACACGGTAAATCCATAGAGCTTTTTTTATGCATGATGAGTGTGTTCATCTGCATAGGCTTCCATAGGTGGGCATGTGCAAACCAGATGACGATCGCCATAAACATTATCGACCCGGTTTACAGGCGGCCAATACTTGTCCACGCCCAGTGCGCCCGGTGGGTAGCAGGCCTGTTGACGAGAATAAGGCCTATCCCACTCACCCACCAGATCGGCAACCGTATGAGGTGCATTTTTCAGTGGATTATTGCTTGCATCCATTCGACCCTCCTCTATGGCTTTGGCTTCTTGAGCCACTGAAAGCATGGCGTCGATAAAACGGTCGAGTTCTGCCTTTGGTTCTGATTCGGTTGGTTCTACCATCAATGTGCCCGCCACAGGCCAACTCATCGTTGGTGCATGAAAACCACTGTCCATCAACCTCTTGGCAATATCATCCACCGTCACATTGGCACTTTCAGCCAGTGGACGAGTATCCAGAATGCACTCATGCGCCACTAGCCCTTTGTCTGAGCTGAAGAGCACGTTGTAAGAGCCTTTTAGCTGAGCTGCTATGTAGTTTGCATTCAGGATGGCTATCCTTGTAGCTTGTGTGAGTCCAGCGCCGCCCATTAGCAATATGTACGCCCAACTGACCGGCAGTATTGATGGTGAGCCAAAAGGTGCTGCGGATACCGGGCCTATCGCCTCATCATGCTCGGGATGCCCAGGTAAATAGGGAGCAAGGTGTTCCTTTACGCCTATAGGACCCATACCCGGACCACCGCCGCCGTGCGGAATGCAAAACGTCTTGTGTAAATTCAGGTGGCTGACATCACCGCCAATTTTCCCAGGCTGTGACAAACCGACCATGGCATTCAGGTTGGCGCCGTCGATATAGACCTGCCCACCGTGCTGATGGGTAATGGCACATACCTCGGTCACCGTCTCTTCAAACACACCATGCGTGGATGGGTAGGTAATCATGCAGCCGGCAAGCTGCTCACTATATCTTTCAGCTTTCTCTTTAAAATCTGCCACGTCGATATTGCCATGTTTGTCAGCATGAATAGGCACCACCTTCCAGCCCACCATTTGTGCTGAGGCAGGGTTGGTCCCATGTGCAGAGGTCGGTATCAGACACACATTGCGGTTATGCTCACCATTGGCAATGTGGTAATTGCGTATCGTCAACAAACCTGCATACTCGCCTTGCGCGCCAGAGTTGGGTTGTTGAGAGATAGCGTCATACCCTGTTATCTGACATAACTTGTCGTTCAGATCATCAATCATCTGCGTATAGCCTGTCGCCTGATTAGCTGGCACAAATGGATGCAGCTGACCAAACTCCGGCCAGGTAACAGGAATCATTTCGACCGTGGCATTGAGCTTCATTGTGCAAGAGCCCAATGGAATCATTGAGCGATCAAGTGCCAGATCCCGATCAGCCAATCGACGCATATAACGCGTGAACTGGGCTTCGGATCTATTTTGATGAAAGATGGGATGTGTCAGAATTTCACTTGAACGAAGCATTGTATTGGGCAGGCGATACTCACGGTTAACCCGGCTATCATCCTGAAGGTCTATGCCAAAGGAGCGCCATACCGATTCGATGGTTTCAGGTCGTGTTTGTTCATCAACACTGATACCCACCTTCGTCTCACCCACTTTGCGTAAGTTGATGCCATTAGCAACTGCCGCGTTCATGACGGTGCGCTGCAACTGCCCTACTTCTACGGTAATGGTATCGAAGTACACTGCAGGCTCACTGACAAAGCCGTGTTGTGCAAGTCCTTTCGCCAGACGAGCCGCTTTTCGATGTACTGACTCTGCGATGGCTCTAATACCGCTAGGACCATGATACACGGCATACATGGATGCCATGACGGCAAGCAAGGCTTGTGCAGTACACACATTGGAGTTGGCCTTTTCCCGGCGTATGTGTTGCTCGCGGGTTTGCAATGCCAGACGGTAGGCAGGGTTACCCCTGGAATCAATTGACGCGCCAACAATACGCCCTGGCATGGCTCGCTTGTAGGCATCCTTCACAGCCATATAGGCCGCATGCGGCCCACCATATCCCATAGGTACACCAAATCTCTGGGTTGAACCAACCGCTATGTCAGCATCCATCTCGCCGGGTGACTTGATGAGCGACAATGCCAACAGGTCGGCAATGACAATAGCCAGAGCACCGTGTTCATGTAGCTCATCGATGGTGTCTGTAAAATCACGAACGTGTCCGTAAGTACCCGGGTATTGGAAAATGGCACCAAACACCTCACTGGCATCAAGCTCATCAGGTGAGCCGACGATTATCTTTATATCCAGTGGCTCTGCTCGCGTCTTTATGACCGCGATGTTTTGTGGGTGGCAGTTCTCATCAACGAAAAAGCTCATCTTTTTTGATTTACCGGATCGCTTTGCCATGGTCATGGCCTCGGCAGCGGCTGTTGCTTCATCGAGCAAGGATGCATTGGCGACGTCCAGGCTAGTCAGGTCGCTGACCATCGTCTGAAAATTGAGTAAGGCCTCGAGGCGACCTTGTGATATTTCTGGCTGATAGGGCGTATAGGCTGTGTACCAGGCAGGGTTTTCCATGATGTTACGCAGTATGGGCGCTGGTGTTGTCGTACCGTAATAGCCTTGCCCGATGAGGGATGTGTGCAAGGTATTCTTGCTGGCAACCTGCCGCATGTAGTGCAAGGCATCGCGCTCTGTCATGGCATCTCCCCAGTCCAATGGCTCGGACTGCCGAATAGCTGCAGGTACGGTTGCATCAATCAACTCATCAAGACTCTGGTAGCCGATGGCCTCTAGCATGGTGTCAATTTCCGGCGTTGAGGGACCGATGTGTCGGCGGTTGGCAAAGTCGTAGGCAAAGTAGTCGGTAGGTTTGAATGACATGCTGATTTCTCTGAAACAGTTTTAAATTAATGCGCTTTTTCGAACGTTGCGCTCTTGGTAAAGCAAATAAACAAAACGCAACGACAATGTTGTACGTCTATATCAAGTGCATACGCACTTAACGTTTATAGTTGTTTGGCACAAAGGGTAATGCGCTGACCGTAGCAGGGTAGAGCTTTCCTCGCACAGACAACATAAGCTGCGTATCGATCTCAGCCAATGCGCGCTCCACATAACCCATGGCAACTGGCGCGCCCACTGATGGGCCGAACCCACCTGAGGTAATTGTTCCAACGACCTCACCTGCTGCATCACAGATCTGCGCCCCGTGTCGGGCAGGTACCCGTCCTTCCGGGCGTAAACCTACCAATTTTCTGGATGCGCCATCGCTCAATTGTTTCATGATGAGTGAATCACCTGGAAAGCCGCCTTGCTCACGTCGGCGTTTTTGCATAGCCCAGGTTAACGATGCTTCGACCGGTGTGGTGGTGGTGTCGATGTCATTCCCATACAGGCACAAGCCTGCCTCTAGTCGCAGTGAATCACGCGCACCTAGTCCTGCGGGTAAACACTGATCATGCGACAAAATGGCCCGTGAGATACGATCGGCATGTTCGTTGGGGATGGACAACTCGAAACCATCTTCGCCAGTGTATCCAAGGCGCGATACTCGACAAGGCACCCCTTCAATAGTTGTCTGCACAGATTGCATGAAAATCAGGTCGGTAGCAGCAGGACACAACGATGACACAACAGTGATCGCGGCCGGTCCCTGAACAGCGACTAAAGCCTGCTCGGTAAGCTCTAACAACTCGACGCCGACGAGGTGTTTTTGCAAATGGGCAATATCCTGATCACGCATGGATGCATTGACGACAATGTACCAATGATCGGATGCATTTGTGACAATTAGATCGTCGAGAATACCGCCATCGGTGTTGGTAAAAAACGTATATCGACACTGCCCTTTCGACAAATTGACTATATCGGCTGGCACCAGTTTTTCCAGAGCCGCGGCAGCCTCGGGACCGCGTAATTCGAGCTGTCCCATGTGTGATACATCAAAAAGGGCTGCTTGTTCACGGCACTGTTTGTGCTCTGCCATGATGCCTTCACCGTACTGCAGGGGCATCTCCCAGCCAGCAAAATCGACCATCTTGCCACCAAGCTCCTCATGTAGCGAGTGCAGAGCAGTGCGCTTTGCGGCGGGCGGGGCAATCGGCGGTGCACTATCAACGGGTGTAGACATTCAAGACTCCGGGGTAGGCCAAGGGCATCAAAGGTACATTAAAGGGACATGCAAACAGGACGACAATGCTTGAGCATTGTCGCTACTTGTACCCCTCTGTCTATGGCCTGAGAGACTGGCAAACACTTATATTGTGTTCGCTTACACCGTCGGCGCGGGCTTATCGCCCGACTTTCCAGAGTGCTATTGGCTGCAAACGGTCCTTTCGCCTGAGAGTTTACGGGTAGTTTCCCCTTCGGCGGCACCAACCATTGCTGGCTTGAATGCGCTCTCCCACTTGCTGCCTGGACCTTGGTCCGATAGCGCTTTGATGGTGATACAAATCACTCGCCCGGTCAAGTATCTGGCGTAGTTTTTAAAATTTTCACACACCTTCACTTCTCCACGGCGTATGCATCATTGACCATAGTCACCACCTCGTCATAAACTCCGTCACAGGCTGTCACTACGCGAGCTCCATTTTCGAGCATGGATTGCATGTCAAAGGGTTCAACAACCCCACCGGCTTCTTCAATCAACATCAGCGCCGCCACGCAGTCCCAGGCATTCATGTGTGGTTCGACATAGCCGATAAGCCGCCCTGCTGCCACATAGGCAAGATCCAGTGCACCAGAACCACTTCGTCGGAACATACCTTCTCGTTGTAATAAATCAGCAAGTAAATCTATAGTGGGTTTAGCCGGTACCCGAGGGCTGTGACCCACACCCAAGGTACCTTCATTGAGCTTGCGGGCTGCACTGGTTTTCATCAGAACCCCATTAAGCCTCGCCCCCCGACCGCTCATAGCTGAAAATAGCTCGTTTGATACCGGATCGCAAATCACGGAACAGACACATTGACCGGAGTGAACACACGCCAGTACCACACACCAGCCAGGCGTACCATTGACAAAATTGGTAGTTCCATCGATAGGATCGATAATCCATGTATATCCGGATGTGCCCGTCGTGTTCGCATGTTCCTCGCCGATGATTGCATCTTCGGAATACCGATCATTTAATGCCGCTCTCAATTGATCCTCAACAGACTTGTCAGCATTAGAGACCCAATCCTGTAAGCCTTTGCGCTCGATATCAAGCGCATCCCTCTCATGAAACAAATGCAGTGCGCTTTGTGCAGCAATACCGGTGATTTCAATGGCAAATGCTAGTCGATCTTCTATAGGGTCCATGGGCAATTTTCGAATTTGAAAAATAACAAACTACACGTTTTCATTGACATCCGTTATACGCCTGGTCTGTTTGCACAGTAGCGCCTGTTACAGATTCAAGTCTTGCCCGAACATTATTCTGTGCCCGTCTATTGTTCGAATTCCAAATTCGCGCATACCCCAAGGCTCGCTCCTGATATGTTTCATAAACTCAACGCTCTTTGCCGCAAATTCCTGATAATAGGCATCGGCATCATCAACAACAATATAAGCGAAGTAGGAATGGTCACCAAGCTCCACCGGAGGTTGCGAATCCGGGCAATGCCCAGCCATTATTTGACAACCTTCTCGTTCGAGTATCCGCCAACCGTCATCGCCAATTTCACAGACAGTAAAACCAAGCGAGTCTTGATAGTAGGCAGCTGTTGCCTGCAAGTCCTGTGCGGCAATGACGTACATCTTTCGAGTGATCATGAAACTTTAAGCGACGATTGAGCGGGATAACAGTTTACACAGGCAGAAAAACCGGAGTTGCCCCGATTTGGCGGACACCTCAAATTGAGCGACAATGCTCGTAGAGGTGCCACATGGCAAAACGTAAGACACGCACAAAACGACGATCTTAAAATAGTCAATAATCTAATGGAGTGCGCTGATTTAGCGCATATTCTTTCAACCCAAACAAGCGCTACACTCACGTGATCTTCAATCACTTGTCCAACCAAGGTCCATTTCCATGACGCGCGAACTATTTCGAGAAGACGGCTACATGAAATCATGTGATGCTACCGTCACTGCTATTCATGAAACTGGCGTAGAAACCGATCAGAGCGTTTTCTATCCACTCGGCGGTGGTCAGCTTGGCGATACCGGCTGGTTGGTAACCGCAGATGGAACACGATTGGATATCACAGATACGCTAAAAGATCGCGAGAGCGGCAAGCAACTGCATGTCATCGCCGATAACAATGTGCTTGCTGCCGGCGATATCGTTTCGCTACAGCTGGACTGGGAGCGCCGCCATCGACTGATGCGCTTTCACAGTGCTCTGCATATGCTGTGTTCCCTGATCGATGCGCCAGTGACCAGTGGCTCCATTCAAGTGGACCGCGCCCGGCTGGATTTCGATCTACAAGACCCTATCGACAAAGAACCCCTGGCAGTAGCGCTCAATGAGCTGATAACGCGCGATGTAAAAATGAGCATGCGCTGGATTACGGATGCCGAACTGGACGCACAGCCGGAGCTGGTTCGCACCATGTCGGTACAACCGCCCAGAAACTCTCAGGGCACTATCCGGCTAGTTGAATTTGACGGTGTCGATTTGCAACCTTGCGGTGGTACGCATGTCGCATCCACTGGCGAGATAGGCTGTGTAAGAGTTCAGAAGATCGAAAAGAAAGGTAAGCAGAATCGTCGGATCATTATCGTTTTCGACGAATAGGCCAAAATCGAAAATGAGCAAACGCTCGGCCTGATTCCACACCGTCGACACCTAGTGTTTTGGCACCAGATCCCTGAGATACTCAATTCACCGCCGTCCTTTTCACTATGCGCCGAAACAAGATAATCTGCATCAGCCTTTTCTTGCCCTCCCCTTCGAGTAGAGAAATCCCACCTCTCTTGCTATAGAGCATTTTTGAACTTTTTTTCCAAGCTTTTTTAAAACATCACTAGACGTACCTGAATCATTTGATTTTACTTCTTTCAATATTTCGTCTATCAAAAAGCAAGACAGAGAGAGATAAAACTCATAACGCTGCGGATAAACGACTCTTTTCAATCAACCAGTACCACCTTGAGGATACGAGATAACGGACAAGTATCTGGCAGGCAGAGTGACAAGACGCTCCGGTCCATGCGGTGCGTCAGCATGAAAAAATAATGAGTCGCCCGGCTCCATGAGAAACACGTCGTCCGAGTGCCTGTATTCAACACTACCTTCGAGCATATACAAGAACTCCAGACCATCATGCTGAAACGTCGGGAATACATCTGAATTGCTATTGAGCGTAATCATGTAGGGCTCGACGATTACACCCGAGTCGTTCGATCCCAGAAAACCCAGCAATTGATACTGATGCCCTGAACGCGTTCCCCGCCGCTCTTGAGCAGCACCCTCACCGGATTTTACAAAATGCACCGGACGTTGCTCTTCAAAGCGTTTTAGCAGTTGGGAAATCTGTACTCCCAGGGCATGCGCGATGGATTGAAGCGTGGTTAGTGAAGGCGATGTCAAACCGTTTTCGATCTTGGACAGCATGCCCATGGATAAGCCGCATTTGTCGGCAAGCTCGGATACCGTCAAGCCAATATGTTTTCGCAATAGCCGCACTTCAAGGCCAATCGCCACCTCAAGACGTTTCTCTCCGCCGCGGAGCGCATGAGGATCCTGCTGCAACTTGACGTTTTGCGTAAGCGCACGTGCAGTTTCCAGAGGTATGCTTTGACGTGAGGCCATTACAGGAGGCTAAAAAAAAGGCTAACAAATTTCATTGCATTTCTCAAAATTGCGGACTTTAAAAACTCTTACCAAAGATTTCCCATGCCTGGGTAGGCGACGCACTATTATAGGCGCACCTGAAAGTAAGCGTACCTAAGGCGCCTGATCACGATACCGTGAAGGTGTCTCACCAAAAGCACGACGAAACTGACGACTGAAATGCGCACCGTTGGCAAACCCTGTCGCCTGAGCCACGTCTGCAATCGATAACAGACTGCCACGCAAAAGTGATTGTGCTTTATCCAGCCTGAGCTTTGTATAAAAGTCTTGTGTGCTAACCCCCATATGCTGACGAAACAATCGATTTATCTGCCGAACACTCACACCAACAATGCCACTGATTTGTATAAGAGTCAGAGGGTCGTCCATATGATTCTCCATTGCCTGCAATGCCTGCAATACGCCAACATTAACAACGCCGTAGCGCTCTGCCAGGCCTGACACCTGTGGGTTCTCCCCGGGACGGATGTCTGTATGTAAAAACCAGTCGCTGATTGTCTGGGCGAAACGTCCGCCATGATGTTCTGCGATCAGCGCGTGCATCATATCCAGCGCCGCCGTTCCGCCAGCGCAGGTTAAACGTCGCCGATCCCGGACGAACAAGGTGCGTTCGACAATCAGATTATTTGATGCGTCGAGTAGCGCCGGAGCATGCTCCCAATGGCAGGTAAGCCTGCGTCCTTCCATGACCCCTGCTCTTGCCAGAATCAATGGGCCTGCCGATACGCCGCCCACCAGCACATCTCTGGATGCGAGCAAGCGCAACCAGTGCTCCAGGCGTGAAACATTGCCGCGCAGTGGATCACTACCAGCGACCACCAGTACCAGATCAAAATCGACACTTTCACCCAGATAAGTATCAGCCCCCACAATTGCCCCGGACGAGCTTTGGGTACGCGCGCCCAATGCGGGCATGTGCTGGATATCGTAGAGCCTGCGCCCTGCAATGAGATTCGCAGCGCGTAAAGGCTCCATGGCTGATGCATAAGACATGAGCGCAAAACCGTCCACCAGCACAAACCCTACCCTGAAAGGCGGGCGATGTTGAGTTATTAAGTCCATATCAGATAAGTATACGTCTATTATGGAGAAACATATCGTGGCTGATTTGGTTCATCCTGTCGTAACCTCAGATATAAGTGACTCCATTGCGTTACTCTGCTTTACAGATACTCAAGCAAGGATTGACCGGCAATAAACACTGGCAGCCTACCTGGCGTTCTCCTGAACCTGCCGAAGAGTACGATGTCGTGATCGTCGGTGGCGGCGGACACGGCCTGGCAACTGCGCATTATCTGGCCAGCGAACATGGCATCACCAACGTGGCGGTTGTAGAGAAGGGCTGGCTCGGCTCAGGCAATATCGGCCGTAACACTACAATCATCCGCTCTAACTATCTTTTGCCCGGCAACCAGCCATTTTATGAGCTCTCCCTGCGACTCTGGGAAGGTCTGGAGCAAGATATCAACTACAACGCCATGGTGTCCCAACGCGGCATCATCAATCTGTATCACAGCGATGCCCAGCGCGATGCCTATGTGCGTCGAGGCAATAATATGCTGCTCTCAGGTGCTGATGCGGTGTTACTGGATCAGCAAGGTGTGCGCAATCAGTATCCCTTTCTCGATTACGACAACGCTCGGTTTCCGATAAAAGGCGGCTTGTGGCAGCCGCGCGCAGGCACCGTTCGTCACGATGCCGTGGCCTGGGGTTATGCCCATGCAGCTGATAGCCGCGGAGTCGATATCCTGCAAAATTGCGAAGTCAACGGCTTCATGATGAACAACGGTGAATGCACGGGAGTCCGTACGACACGTGGCAGCATTCGCGCAAGGAAAGTGGCTGTTTGTGTCGCTGGTTCTTCGGGACGGGTGATGTCCATGGCAGGTTTACGTTTACCGATTGAGAGTCATGTGCTGCAAGCGTTTGTCTCTGAGGGTCTGAAACCTGCCATCCCGGGTGTTATCACTTTCGGTGCAGGGCATTTTTATATCAGCCAGTCAGACAAAGGCGGACTGGTCTTCGGCGGGGACATCGATGGCTACAACTCTTATGCACAGCGAGGCAATCTACCTGTGGTGGAAGATGTCTGTGAGGGTGGCATGGCGATAATGCCTGCTATCGGTCGAGCCAGATTGTTGCGAATGTGGGGCGGTATCATGGACATGTCCGCCGATGGCTCACCGTACATAGACAAGACATCCATACCCGGCCTCTATTTCAACGGTGGCTGGTGCTATGGAGGTTTCAAGGCGACTCCTGCCAGTGGTTGGTGCTATGCACATCTGATTGCTACCGGCCAGCCACACGAGACGGCAAGTGCCATGCGGCTGGATCGGTTTCGCACAGGTGCGGTTCTGGATGAACGTGGCGCTGGCGCACAGCCCAATTTGCATTAGGCGAGAATATAATGCTGATACCTCATCCACTACTTGGTCTGCGCGATAGCGCAGAATTTGTTTATCTGGGTGACGCCGACTTGTTAAAGCGTCCTGATCCACTAGCCGATAGCGCAGCTGATGATTTTCACGACTACTTGCACTTGCGTGATAACCCCGCAGGCGCCCACCGTGAGCTCTGGTATCACGAACAAGGTGATCGTTCCTGGCTTATTGTTACCCGGAATACACTGACGCACGAAATCAGCAACGTAGAGCTGGCCCGTGATGTCGCCCTGGCCCACGCTGGTATTCAACCGTAATGGCCGATAATGCGACCACCATCGCTAACAAGAAGAGGCAAGCTACACCTCGTAAACTTGAAGGTGCCCTGCGGGTTCATCGTGGATTGCTGCAAAGCGACACACCAATAAGTTTCATTTTCAACGAGAAAAAGTATCGCGCTTATACCGGCGATACACTGGCCTCAGCCCTACTCGCCAATGATCAGAAACTGGTGGCGCGCTCTTTCAAGTATCACCGGCCGCGAGGCATCTTTAGCGCAGGCCCTGAAGAGCCAAACGCGTTAGTACATTTGCGCACAGGTGCTCATCGCGAGCCGAACACCAGAGCCACGGTCACTGAGATGTTTGATGGACTTGAAGCCTCCAGTCAGAATCATATCGGGCCGTTGAATTTCGATGTCATGGCCATCAATGACCATTTGTCATCATTTCTCAGCGCAGGTTTTTACTACAAGACCTTCATGTGGCCCAAAGCGTTCTGGGAGAAGGTTTATGAGCCTGCCATACGCGCAGCGGCAGGTCTGGGCTCTTTATCAATGCTTGAAGATCCGGATACCTACGACAAAGGGTTTCTGCACGCTGAGCTGTTGATCATTGGCGCTGGGCCTGCAGGGATCAGCGCCGCCTTGACGGCCGCACGTGCAGGTATGCGCATTATCATTGCTGATGAAGATTTTCTGCCCGGTGGCAGGCTCAATACCGATACCTGTGTAGTTGATGAGCTGACAGGTGCAGACTGGGCGCGTGACAGCATGGCTGAACTGGCCGCTATGCCTAATGTAAGAGTACTAAAGCGCACCACGGTTTTCGGTGGCTATGATCATGGCATCTATGGTGCACTGGAGCGACGCACCGATCATCTGGCACACGCTAACGGCAAGCCCCGTCAGGTGCTGTGGCGAATCTACAGTGAACGCGTACTCCTTTGCAGTGGTGCAACAGAGCGATCCATGGCATTCGGCGATAACGACAGACCGGGGATCATGCTCGCAGGCTCAGTACGCAGCTATCTCAATCGTTTTGGTGTGACGCCAGGTCGACAAGTGGCGATCTTTACCAACAATGATGATGGCTGGCGAACAGCTGTTGATCTGCTTGCTGCCGGTGTGCAAGTTGTTGCGGTTGTCGATACACGCAACATGGCTGCGCCGTTCAAACTTGATGATATCCCCGTTTATATGGGCAACCAGGTATCTGATACCGCCGGACGTCTGGCTTTGCATTCCATTACGCTTGCCTCCGGTGAGCTAATCTACTGCGATTGTCTGGCCGTGTCAGGTGGCTGGAGCCCCAATGTGCATCTCACCTGTCATCAACGCGGACGTCCTGTCTGGCAAGACGATATCGCAGCGTTCGTGCCGGGTGCTGATCTGCCGGAGGGTATGCAGGTTGCTGGTGCTGCCAATGCGGCCATGAGCCTGTCGCAAGCACTGCGTAGCGGCCATAATAGTGCACAACAGATTCTTATCGATGCTGGCAACAATGCCAGCACATCCCCGCCTCCCGACGCAAGCGAGGAATCTTCACGCATCAGCGCCTTCTGGCAAGTGCCGGGCGCCAGGGGACGTGCCTGGATTGACTTGCAGAATGATGTGACTACCAAAGATCTTGTGCTAGCTCATCAGGAGGGTTTCCAGTCGGTAGAGCATGCTAAACGCTACACAACTTTGGGTATGGCCACAGATCAGGGCAAGACCTCAAACGTTCTGGGCCTTGCCATTATCGCAAGACTTGCCAATCAGACTATCCCTGACACAGGCACAACCATCTTTCGCCCACCCTATACGCCTGTGCCTATCGCAGCGTTGGCCGGACGTGCTCGTGGCAAGCACTTTCGTCCCACCAGGCATACCCCGACGCATGCCTGGTCCAGTGCTCATGGCGCCTCGTTTGTCGAATCAGGCGCGTGGTTGCGCGCAGAATGGTTCGTCCGGCCAGGTGAGACTCACTGGCGTGAAAGCGTTGATCGTGAAGTGCTGCAAACCCGACGATCGGTAGGCATTTGCGATGTGACAACGTTGGGCAAGATTGATGTACAAGGAGTTGATGCGGCCGAGTTTCTGGACAAAGTCTATGCCAATACGTTTTCCACATTGAAAGTGGGACGGGTGCGTTATGGACTCATGCTGCGTGAAGATGGCTTTGCTATGGATGACGGCACCACCGCCAGATTGGCAGAGCATCATTTTCTCATGACGACAACCACCGCCAATGCGGTCAGCGTCTTCAGGCATCTTGAATTCTGTCGTCAATGTCTATGGCCAACGCTTGATGTGCACCTGATTTCAGCAACTGAACAATGGGCACAATTTGCTATTGCAGGACCCAATTCAAGAAGCTTGCTCGAGGACGTTGTCGATAAGCCGTTTGACATGAGTAACGACGCTTTACCCTTCATGGCCTGCGCCGCCCTCTCTGTGTGTAATGGCACACCAGCGCGGATTTTTCGCATCTCTTTTTCAGGCGAACTGGCCTACGAGCTTGCGGTACCTGCGCGCTACGCACATGCCATGATGGAGGCGCTTATGCAAGCCGGTAAGCGATTCGATGTTGCGCCCTATGGACTGGAAGCTCTCGGCGTCATGCGTATTGAAAAAGGCCATGCCGCAGGCAACGAGTTGAACGGACAAACCACGGCATTGAACATTGGACTTGGCCGCATGGTATCTGCGGGCAAGGATTGTATCGGCAAGGTGCTCTCGCAACGTCCAGCGCTTATCCACGATGAGGCCATTCGCCTTGTTGGCCTGTTACCGGTGGATGCCACACAAAGCCTGCATGCAGGCGCGCATTTCGTAGCTCATGGCGCCGAACGCACACTGGCTAATGATGAAGGATGGATGACATCAGTCGCCTATTCCCCAACCTTGAAAAGCTTTATCGGGCTGGGTTACCTCCGCCGCGGGGCTGAACGGCTGGGTGAGAAGGTTATGGCGTGTGATCCCCTGCGTGGTCACCAGACAGAAGTTGCGATCGTATCCCCGCACTTTGTTGACCCGGATGGAGAGCGACTGCGTGGATAACACGATGTTGACAGCAAGCAGTCCGCTGAATGGCTACTCTAAAGCATTTAACGATACGCTGGTACGCGAGATAAGCTCCCTGGCCATCGTCTCTATCGCAGTGCCACGTAACGGCCTGGATGCCCTCAATGAGCGCCTGGCCAGTTTTTTGGCAGTATCGTTTCCCCAAACCGGACAATGCATACGTACAAGCGACGTAGTGCTTGCGGATACACCAACCGCACTTGTAGTGTACGGTTTGCAATCTGATCAATGCTTCGTGGTCGCAGAACTGAACGGTGTGTCCACACAAGACTTTTTCGAACTCTTGTGCGCAGAGCTTGGTCCTGCAGCCTATTTGACAGATCAATCCGACAGTTGGGCTGTGCTTGACGTTGAAGGTTCACTAGTTAACCAGGCAATGGAACGCCTCTGCATGCTGGACCTGACAACTTTCACAGCCTCGGATGTCGCCCGAACCACTATGGAACACCTGTCCGTGATTATAGAAAAACCGGCAGACGACAGAGTCAGATTATATTCACCCCGATCGTCAGCATTAAGTTTTCTGCACGCAATAACTACCTCGATTCTAAACGTCGTGGATGACTGACACGGACCAGACGATCTACCCCCGCTACATTTTCGCTGTCGGGTTAAAACACTACAAGGCGCTGCCAGCTGAACCAACAGTAGCCGAGCACCGAGGAACTGGAATTGGCAACTGCACCTGACAAACTAAAAATCAAACAAGGCGTCTGGAAGTCTGGCCATGGCAAAGGCCGGCATCGTCCCAAGGGCCGTGCGCTGAATGATCAGGCTCTATCGCAAGTGCAAGCACTATTAGGTACTCGCGCACGTCGTGCCGATTTGCTCATCGAGCATCTGCATCTCATCCAGGATGCCTATGGTCATATTTCGGCCAGCCACCTTCGAGCATTGGCAGAAGAGATGCGCATGTCTCAGGCTGAGGTCTATGAGGTGGCAACCTTCTACGCCCACTTTGATGTGATCAGCGAAGATGACTCACCGCCACCGGCACTCACTATCAGGGTATGCGACTCGCTCTCTTGCGAGCTGGCAGGCGCACAACAGCTCAAAGCTGCACTTGAATCAGATCTGGATGCTACACAGGTCCGCATCCTGCGTGCACCTTGCATGGGTCGCTGTGATACCGCCCCAACGCTTGAGCTTGGTCACCGACATATTGATTTTGCGACTGTAGAGAGTGTAAAAGAGGCAATTTCCAGTGGCAACACACACGCTCCCATACCTGACTATCAGGATCTGGCGGCCTATCGCGCCACTGGTGGCTATGATGCGCTAAAGGCTATTCGAGAAGGTCAGCGCAGCGTCGACGACATTCAAAACACCCTGCTCGAATCCGGCTTGCGTGGACTTGGCGGAGCAGGCTTTCCCAGTGGTAAAAAATGGTCGTTTGTACGAGCAGAAGAAGGACCTCGTTATGTAGCCGTTAACGGCGATGAGGGCGAGCCTGGTACATTCAAGGACAGGTTCTACCTTGAACGCGAACCTCACCTTTTTCTGGAAGGACTTTTGATTGCCGCACATGCTGTTGATGCTGCACGCGCTTATGTCTATATGCGGGATGAGTATCCGGCGGTGCTGCATATTCTTGACGAAGAGATAAAGGCTATGGAGGCAGACGGACTCATCGAGACTGATTACATAGAAGTACGCCGTGGTGCAGGTGCCTATATTTGTGGTGAGGAATCGGCAATGATCGAATCCATCGAAGGCAAGCGTGGCTTACCCCGTCATCGTCCACCGTATGTTGCACAAAAAGGTCTGTTCGATCGTCCGACGCTTGTACATAATATAGAGACGCTTCACTGGATTGCACGCATCTGTCGTGAAGGTCCGCAGATTCTCAACGGCGTTGAGAAAAATGGCCGTAAAGGCTTGCGTAGCTATAGTGTCTCTGGGCGCGTCAACAATCCCGGTGTCAAGCTCCTGCCTGCAGGCTCAACCATTATCGACATTATTGATGCTGCAGGCGGTATGCTGGAAGGTCATACGTTCAAGGCTTATCAACCAGGCGGTCCTTCATCCGGACTATTACCGGCAAGCCTGGACTCCATACCACTGGATTTCGATACACTTCAAGCACACGGCTCGTTCATTGGTTCAGCAGCTGTGGTCGTGCTATCAGACAAGGACAAGGCTCGCGATGCAGCGCTGAACATGCTGCGTTTTTTTGAAGACGAAAGTTGTGGCCAGTGTACGCCGTGTCGTGTGGGTTGCGAGAAGGCTGTAAAACTCATGGAGAAAGACCAATGGGATACGCAGCTGCTGGAAGAGTTATCAGCCGTCATGGTCGATGCCTCAATCTGCGGCCTGGGTCAGGCAGCACCCAACCCCATTCGACTTGTCATGAAGCACTTTCCGGAGGAAATCTAGATGTCACCAACCAGCCCCCTGACATCGACAGGTGCCCAGACAAAGACCATTCCAATGGTGACATTCACACTCGATGGCAAGTCGGTGACAGCCGCCGCTGATGAATCTTTATGGCAGATTGCCAAGCGCCACGGTAACACCCTGCCGCACTTGTGTTACGCCGATGAGCCCGGCTACCGCTCGGATGGTAATTGTCGTGCCTGCATGGTGGAGATTGAAGGCGAACGCGTCCTGGCAGCATCATGTATACGCACGCCTGCCGAAGGCATGGTAGTCAATACTAAAACAGCGCGAGCAACAGCCTCCCGAAAAATGGTTATGGAGCTTCTGCTCGCCGATCAGCCTGAACAATCTACGGCACGTGACCAATCCTCTCAGTTATGGTCGATGGCTTCTGTACAAGGACTCAGCAAGAGCCGGTTTCCGAAGGTCATTATCGATCAGATACCACTGGTCGATGATTCACATGTCGCCATGCGCGTAAACCTTGATGCCTGCATTCACTGTAATCTGTGCGTTCGCGCCTGCCGTGAAGTACAGGTTAATGATGTCATTGGCATGTCCGGACGCGGACGTAACGCGCGCATCACCTTTGATCAGGCCGACCCGATGGGCGATAGTACCTGCGTTGCCTGTGGCGAATGTGTACAGGCATGCCCTACCGGCGCACTGATGCCTGCCACCGCTATCGATGATGTACAAGTGGGTGATAGCAAAGCCTTCGACAAGGAAGTTACGTCGGTGTGTCCCTACTGTGGTGTCGGTTGTCAGGTAAGTTTCAAGGTCAAGGATCAGAAGATCATGTGGGTGGATGGTGTCAATGGCCCCAGCAATGAGAAACGACTTTGTGTGAAGGGGCGGTTTGGCTTTGACTACATCGACCACCCGCATCGCCTGAAAACGCCCATGATTCGCCGTGATGATGCACCCGCCAAGGGTCTGAACGTCAACCCCGGAAATTTGCTCGAGTTCTTCCGTGAGGTCAGCTGGGATGAGGCACTTGATCATGCCGCAGGCCAGATGGTGCGGCTACGCGATACGCAAGGCGGAGAAACCATTGCAGGCTTTGGCTCAGCCAAGTGCTCTAACGAGGAAGCCTATTTGTTCCAAAAGCTTATCCGCACCGGCCTTGGCCATAACAATGTGGATCATTGCACCCGCCTGTGTCATGCCTCATCGGTATCAGCCTTACTTGAAAACGTGGGCTCGGCAGCGGTAACGGCCACATTCAACGAAATAGAAAATGCTGACGTCGCTATTGTTATTGGTGCCAACCCCATAGAGAACCATCCGGTAGCGGCCACCTTTTTCAAGCAATTCACCAAACGTGGCGGCAAGCTGATCGTGATGGATCCGCGAGGCATGGGCCTGAGCCGGTATGCAACACATAGCCTGCAATTCAAGCCTGGCAGTGATGTGGCCATGCTGAATGCCCTTATGCACACCATCGTTGAAGAGGAGCTTTTTGATGTTCAGTACATTCAGGGATATACCGAAGGCTTTGATGCAATGCGCGAGCATCTGAAAGGTTTTCCACCTGAAAAAATGTCAGCCATCTGCGGCATCGATGCTGACACGTTAAAAGCGGTGGCACGTATATTTGCAACTTCACCGGCAGCAATGATCTTTTGGGGTATGGGTATCTCACAACATATCCATGGAACCGACAACTCGCGCTGCCTGATATCGCTTGCGCTCATGTGTGGACAAATTGGTCGACCAGGCACAGGCCTGCATCCTCTGCGAGGGCAAAACAATGTGCAAGGCGCATCCGACGCAGGCCTTATCCCCATGTTCCTGCCGGACTATCAGAGTGTCGAAGATGACGGTGTGCGTTCAGCGTTTGCTCAAATCTGGGGTAATGATGACTACTCGCGGAAAAAAGGTCTGACGGTTGTCGAAATCATGGACGCGGTACATGACGACAAGATCAAAAGCCTCTACGTACTTGGTGAGAATCCTGCCATGTCTGATCCTGATGTGGACCACGCGCGCAAGGCATTGGCAAAACTTGAGCATCTTGTGGTGCAGGACATCTTCCTGACCGAAACCGCTAATTTTGCTGATGTCATATTACCCGCTGCTGCATGGCCGGAGAAAACCGGTACCGTCACCAACACCAACAGACAGGTGCAGATGGGACGCCCTGCCGTGTCACCACCAGGCGATGCCCGCGAAGACTGGTGGATTACCAACGAGCTTGCCAAACGTTTTGGCTTGAACTGGACCTATTCGCATCCGAAAGAGATTTTTGCGGAGATGAAATTATCCATGCACTCGCTGGATAACATTACATGGGAGCGTCTGGAGAGAGAGGCCGTTACTTATCCCAGTATGAGTGCGACAGACCCTGGACAGTCCATTGTATTTGGCGACGGTTTCCCCAGAAAGGAAGGCCGCGCAAAATTTACAACCGCCTCGGTTATCGCGCCTGCAGAAGTGCCTGACGAACAATACCCCATGGTACTGATAACCGGTCGTCAGCTTGAGCACTGGCACACCGGCTCCATGACGCGTCGTACCTCGGTACTCGATGCACTTGAGCCTGAAGCTAATTGTTCCTTACATCCGAAGACATTACGAGCGATGGGCGCAGAAGCTGGCGACAGAGTAAGTATCAAAACGCGTCGCGGTGAAATTATCGTTATGGCTCGTGCAGACAGAGCTGTGGCCGAAGGACAAGTGTTCATGCCGTTTGCTTATGTGGAAGCTGCAGCCAACACACTGACAAATCCGGTACTGGACCCATACGGCAAGATACCAGAATTTAAATATTCAGCTGCAAATGTCACGCTTGCTGATACCCGCACTGTTATTGAAATGGTTGAGTAAATAGCAGTACAGCAAACTCCATAACTAAAATAACGCAGTCACCCAAACGAGCTGCAAACCTTGAAGGAAAAACACGCATGGCACATATGACAGACATCGAAATAGCACGCGCGGCCAAAAAGAAACCCATTCAGGAGATTGGTGCGAAGCTGGGCATCGATAGTGAACACCTGTTGCCCTATGGTCACGACAAAGCCAAGGTATCAGCAGAATTCATTGCAGCTCAAGACGATAAGCCCAATGGCAAACTGATCCTTGTCACAGCTATTAACCCAACGCCTGCTGGCGAGGGAAAGACGACAACTACTGTAGGTCTGGGTGATGGGCTCAATGCCATCGGCAAGAAAACGGCCGTTTGTATTCGTGAAGCATCGCTGGGTCCCTGCTTTGGCATGAAAGGCGGCGCAGCAGGTGGTGGCCATGCACAGGTGATTCCGATGGAGGAGATGAACCTGCATTTCACCGGTGACTTTCACGCGATTACCTCTGCACACAACTTGCTCTCAGCCATGATCGATAATCATATCTACTGGGGCAATCAGCTGGAAATCGATTCACGACGTGTGGTGTGGCGACGTGTTGTTGATATGAATGATCGCGCCTTGCGACAAATCACGACCAGCCTGGGCGGTGCAACTAACGGCTTTCCTCGTGAGGCGGGTTTTGACATTACGGTGGCCTCTGAAGTCATGGCAATCTTGTGTTTATCCAATGATCTTGATGATCTGGAAAAACGTCTTGGCGACATTATCGTAGCCTACAAACGTGATTTGACTCCCATCTATTGCCGAGACATCAAAGCAGATGGTGCGATGACGGTGCTGCTAAAAGATGCCATGCAACCCAACCTTGTGCAGACACTGGAAAACAATCCGGCGTTTGTGCATGGCGGACCTTTTGCTAATATTGCCCACGGTTGCAATTCAGTCGTTGCTACCAAAACAGCCCTGAAACTTGCCGACTATGTGGTCACCGAAGCCGGGTTTGGCGCTGATCTGGGTGCCGAAAAATTCATGAATATCAAGTGCCGCAAGGCGGGTATCGCTCCCGATGCGGTTGTCATTGTTGCCACGGTACGCGCCATGAAAATGAATGGCGGCGTTGCTAAAGAGGATCTGGGCTCGGAGGATGTAGATGCGGTTAAAAAGGGCTGCTCCAATCTGGGTCGACATATCGAAAATGTTAAATCTTTCGGTGTTCCTGCTGTAGTTGCCATTAACCATTTCGTGACCGACACAGACGCCGAAGTTGCTGCCGTAAAAGCCTACGTCGAATCATTGGGTTCTGAAGCTATCCTGTGCAAACACTGGGCACTGGGCTCCAAAGGAACCGAGGAGCTGGCCAATCGTATCGTTGAGATTACCAATAGCGGCGCATCTCAGTTCAGCCTGCTATATCCGGATGAGATGCCTTTATTCGATAAAATCGAAACTATCGCCAAGCGTATCTATCGTGCCGATGAGGTTCTGGCCGACAAAAAAGTACGTGATCAACTGCGTCAGTGGGAAGAGGCAGGTTACGGCCATCTACCCATCTGCATGGCCAAGACACAGTACAGCTTTTCCACTGACCCGACATTACGTGGTGCGCCCACTGCTCATTCCGTGCCGGTTCGCGAAGTGCGTTTATCGGCAGGTGCAGGATTTGTCGTTGTCGTCTGCGGTGAGATCATGACCATGCCTGGATTGCCGCGACAGCCTTCGGCCGAAGTCATTAAACTAAACAATTCAGGTGAGGTAGAAGGATTATTCTAGCCTGGCGGTTAGACTCTGGTAGAGTACGTGGGGATCTTGAGAGTCATACACTCTGGATTCCCATCAGAATTTATTTTCGGTGTAGCCACCGCTGCCTACCAGATCGAAGGAGCTGCGCGCGAGGATGGCCGTGGCCCTTCAATCTGGGATACCTTGTCACATACTACCGAAGGTGTACTCAATGGCGATACCGGCGATGTTGCCTGTGATCATTACCACCGCTGGGAATCTGATCTTGACCTGATAGCTTCACTCGACGTAGATGCTTACCGATTTTCGATTTCCTGGTCACGCATCTACCCCAGCGGTCACGGCGCTATCAATCAAGCAGGTGTCACCGGCAGATAAGGCTGCAGCGACAAGACATCAACAGTTTCACAATGGTCTGTTTTTCGACCCACTGTTCAAGGGAAGATACTTCACCGAGATTGTCGATGCGTTCGGTGACAGATTACCTGACAACTGGCAGGCGGATATGGAAACGATTCAGCAGCCCCTGGATTACTGGGGACTTAACTACTACACGCCTGAATATGTCAGTCACGACACTAGCGACAGTGTTCAGTTTCCTGGCACTACAAAGGTTGACAGAAAAAACGTACCACGCACTGATATTGGATGGGAAGTTGATGCTGACTCTCTGATCCACTTACTGACAACATTGTATTCACGGTACTCTCTACCGCCGTGTTACATCACTGAGAATGGAGCGGCGTATAACCACGAGGTGCTTGATGGTTCTGCAAATGACCAACCCCGTATTGACTACCTCCACGCTCACCTCAAAGCTGCCGCTGACTCCATCTCCAAAAATATACCGTTAAGGGGATATTTTGCATGGAGCTTATTGGACAATTTTGAGTGGGCTGAAGGATATTCAATGCGTTTCGGGCTTGTTCATGTCAACTACCAGACACAACAACGCACGTTAAAAAACAGTGCCTACTGGTACCGCGATCTGATTAGAAAACATCATTCAGCAGCTTTAACGGGTTAGTTGTAATACGCATCGATAGCAATGTGTAATCACCATCCGGATATTGGACACTAACGTGTAAGGAGAAAGGCTACCTTCTATTCAAACAGCTACAACAGGCCAGCCTTTAGCCTGCCCACCCTTTGATCAGTTAATGACTACAATCCTTCTGGCAGATATCGACGAGGCGAGACTCGAAGAGCTGTCTAGTATCATACAGGCTGCAAAACCTGACTGGGAAGTTGTAGCGCTGACAAGCGCTGCAGACGTGTTGCAGTGTGCGAGTAATGACGACATCCACTGCGTCGTCACCGACTATGATTTACAGGACTCAAACGGCATCGATCTGCTAAAGAATATTCAAATAAAACATCCGAACATTGTTCGGCTAACGGTATCTGCAAATCAGCATCACGACGTCGTACAGAAAAGTACAGTGGCCAGCCATCGCTTCGTTGAACGCACTGTGCCAGACGAAGTTTTGGTCGGCGCCATCGAGTGTTCACTGCGGCTGAAAAATTTGCTAAGTGATGCGTCGCTGACGCAATGCATGAGCGAAATACGTACACTACCCTCGTTACCGGAAATTTATCAGCAGATGGTAAGCGAGTTGACAGCCCCGCAAAGCTCTCTTCAAAATATTGCCAGGATTATCGAATCTGACAACGCGTTGACCGTCACCGTGCTGAAGATTGTCAATTCAGCATTCTATGGACTGAATCAGCGTGTAGAGTCAGTGTCACATGGAGTGGCTCTTCTGGGCGTTCATCTAATCAAGAACATTACGCTCACTGCAAAAGTATTTGCTCAATTCCAGGGCAGTAAGCAGCAACTGTTAAAACTACAGCAACTAAATGATGGTGCCAACAGAACAGGAGCCCTGGCGAACCAGTTTGCCAGATTGTCTGGTGTATCCAGATCGGCCGTCGATCATGCCCAGATTGCCGGCATGCTTAGCAATATTGGCGAACTAGTAGAGTTGAGCCGAGCAACGAAGGAATCATCCGAGGATTTGGAGGCAAACATACAGGGGGAGGCAAACATACAGGCCAAAAATAACATGAGGGCCAGCATAGAGCTTCAGGGCGCTTATCTCTTGAGATTGTGGAGTCTGCCTGACCCAGTGGTAGAAGCTGTCGCCATGCAATATGAGTCACCGCCCTTTTCCAAAGTAGCGATAACTCCGCTGATTATCTTGCATGCCATCCGCTATCTGGAGCAGAATTTTTCCGATCCGATCCAAAAAGACGCTTGTAGCGCGTATCTGGAACAAATCGTCTCTACCAAAATTGCCAGTCTTTGGATTGATGCTTACAATGATTTACAGGCCTTGACCTCACATACCAATGTTGATGGTTAAACAGACTACACACGCGACGTCCTGATTTACGCCAAACGTACGCCAAACGTACGCCAAATGCACGACAACAGTACACCACCCGTTGGCCAATCCTGGTTTTAGCTGAACTGGCGCACCGCCAGCGCCGACACCGTGGCAACCGAAGCAGATAAAACGGTACCCCATACAAGGTCTACGGCACTGACAAGCCATGGCCAATCGCGCAGCGTGGCAAGGTTAGTCATATCATAGGTACCGTAGGCGAGAAAGCCGACTAGCGCTCCGTATAGTGCAACGTTACCCAGGCTGATACCCGCCTGGCCTGGTCGCACAGCCAGAAAAACCAGACCCGCAGCATAAAGCAGATAAAACGCAATGGCAGGTGCAGGCATGAAGTTCTTGCGCAAAAGCGTTCCTAATTGATCTGCATAGAAGTTTTTCGCCACTGCGCCCAGCCAGATTGCATCCAGCACTATGAAAGCCATGACGGCTGCGCCATACGCAATAGCAAATGATTTCATGACAAATTCACATTCCTGTTCGTGAGTAAGAGGCTAAAAAGGTGCGGGGCAATGCACAGCGCACATAATCTGTGATTCTGGATGCTGAAATTCCAGAAAATCTGCATGCAACTGCAATTTACCAGTTTTTACGGATGGAAACACCGAAGAGTTTTTTGCATGATCATTAGCAGCTCCATATAAACGATCACCGCTGATGGCAATGCCAAGTCCCAGCGCCGCCGATGCATGAACGCGCAGCTGATGTGTGCGTCCGGTGAGTGGATAGAGTGTAATACTGCGACCATCGCAGGCGTCAGTTCGATGCCATAGCGTTGTAGAGTGCTTACCATGGAAATCACACACAATCTGGGTAGGTCGATTATTAACATCCAGCCTGATTGGCAAGCAGATTCGCCCTCCTAGCGCATCAACCGGACGCTCAAGTATCGCCCTGTAGCGTTTACGAACCTTGCGTTTTTCAAACTGCTGCTGCAAAGAACGATGTATGTGTTGATTCTTTGCCAGTATCAGCAATCCAGAGGTATCCATGTCCAGACGATGTACCAGAACCGGACCGTGAAGTTCCCGGCCGCTATTTTGCACGCGACTCAGCACTGATCCATCTTGTGTTTTCCCAGGCTGCGACAACATGCCGCAAGGCTTGTTTACCACCAAAAGAAATTGATCCTCGAGAAGTACTGGCAAATCTGGAATAGGCGGGTAATCCTTCACGTTAAAGTAAAGCCCTTCGAATAAGATTCAGACCCATCAAGAAAAAGAACCATAGCAACAGTCGTTCAAATCGATGCGCACTCAGACGTCTTCTTATGCGCTCACCCACAGTAAATCCCAGTAGTGAAGGTACGATGAGAAGAATTGAACACAAGAACAAACCATAGCTCAGTGCACCGCTCCCCATATAGCTCATTAACAATACGCACGTCCCCAGGAGCAGCACCACACCCACAGTTGCCACAAATTGATCTTTCGGCAATTTTAACGTTTGCATGTAAATCAGAATGGGTGGCGCCCAGACGCTTACCATACCGCCCATAATTCCAGCACTTACCCCTGCAACTATCTGCGCTGGCTTGTCCATGGCCGGGGGAAGCTCCAAAGGCTGAGCGTACAGACTGTGCAGAGCGTATAGCGCAACGATGCCACCGAGCACCGCCGCCAGCACATCGACCCTGACCATGGATGACAACTGCGCGAACACAATGATAAATATCAACATGATCGATAACAGTAGCCACATTTGCCGGATCACTGACAAAAATTTACGCCCCCTGATCACCTGCCAGATATTGGTGAAAAGCATGGGCATGATGACCACCGTTATGGCTGTCCGCGCATCGCTCACTTGCGCCAACAAGCTTACAGCAGCGGTGGGAAATCCGATCCCCAGTGTGCCTTTTATTATTCCAGCCAGAAAATAGACGAGCAATGCGATCGAAAGAAGAGCTGTTGGATCACCAGTTTCCAGCGACGCCAGCATAGTGTTTATGAGCTGATTCATTGGTGTGCTCGGCGTGCCTCAGGCCCGGCATAGCCCTTGAAGTAACGGCTGGACCGGGACGGCACTGATTCGAGGATGAGTTTGCGGCTTATTAAAGGTAGTATGTCAGACAGGTCCAAGGCATACATGCGCAACATGCAACACAACCATCCGCTACTGATCAAGACTCGCAAGTTTCTGGACAATGGTCTGGTCACCACCGAAATCATCGCTCTGATTGCCACAAGCGTTGCCACCGGTGTAGCCATTGTCCAGGAGATCTGGATAATGCTAGAGCGTGGTTCGGTAACACTGGCAGATCTTCTGTTGATGTTTCTGTACCTTGAAGTTCTGGCAATGATAGGTCAATACTTGCGAACCGGCCAGATCCAGGTACGCTTTCCGCTGTATATCGCAATGGTCGCACTCGCCCGCTATCTCATCATTGAGGTCAAAGAGATCGAAATGTGGCGAATTCTGGCTATTTCCGGCTCCATCCTGCTACTAACAATTGCGGTGCTTGTCATCCGATACGGGCATCTAAGGTTCCCTTATCAAGATGTGGGTGATGACCCTGCCAAGCCATCCAACCTGGATCTCTGACAAAACGTCAATTATCGTGCAAGGCTTGTCGTTGCCATACTGCATCGAGTCCTTCCTTGTAACTTGGATACTGATATTGCATGTCTAGTGCAAGCTTGCTGGCGGCGTTACGCACACGTTTGTTTTCATTGTAGAACGAACGCGCCATATCGCTGATGTCGGCTGTGAAAAAATCAACAGATGCTGGCTCAGGTTTGCCAACAAGTGCGTGCGCGTAACGGATAACATCTTGCGGTGCGGCCGGCAAATCATCCGTAATATTAAGCACACCGTCGAATTGCCTGGATGCACAGAGCATTGTCGCTGTGGCCAGATCCTCGACATGAATGCGATTAAACACCTGTTCGGGCTTTATCAGCATGCGTGCGCGCCCTGCAATTGCGTCATCTATCGCACTTCGACCTACACCGTAGATGCCCGACAATCGCAAAACAGACAAAGCTACATCCCTTGTAGAGGCCAAAGCCTGCCAACCCCGCTCAGCTTGTGCGCGCATGATAGAGCGCGGCTGTGTTGAACTGCAAGGCGTATTCTCATCCACCCAATTGCCATCATGATTGCCGTATACGCCAATGGTTGACAGATAGCCAATCCATTGCAGATGCGGAAGATTCACAGCAGGCTCATTCAGCAGGCGAAGTATGGGATCATTTAACGGTGCCTGCCTGGCAGGTGCAACACACACTACCAGATGCGTTGTGCGATCGAGCTCTTGTCTGACGTCATCGCTCAGTACGTCAGGCCCGGTTAGCGGCGTATCTGGCGCTTCCGGTACGCACAGCATCGCCGTAGAGATCCCTGCACTGCGCAACTGCGACAACGCAGAAACACTTCGTCGTGTTGCGCAAACACTGCCCAGACGTTTTGCCTGCAAACCTATATGCAGCCCACTGAATCCTGCACCTATGATCAACGTATGCATAAACTGTTTACAGAGCTATAGGCCTACATCGTTGCACCGATTTGCCAGGGCACAAACTCGTTGTCACCCAGACCATGCGCCTCACTCAGAGTGGCACTACCAGACGCCACTTCCAGTAAACGCTGATAGATACGTGTACCGACATTTTCTATTGACTCACCCCGGCTGACAATGGTACCCGCATTGAGATCCATATCATCGCTTAACTGCTGGTACATATCCGTATTGGTTGCAATCTTCAGGCACGGTGCAGGTTTGCTGCCAAAGGTAGATCCACGACCCGTGGTAAACGCCACCAGATTACAACCTGAGGCAATCTGCCCTGTCACCGATGCCGGGTCGTAGCCCGGTGAGTCCATAAAAACAAATCCTTTTCGATCGACTTGTTGTGCATATTTAAAAACGCCGGTGAGCGGCGTTGTTCCGCCCTTGGCCACGGCACCCAACGACTTTTCAAGGATGGTAGTCAGACCGCCCAGCTTGTTACCGGGTGAGGGATTATTGTCCAGTGAACCGTTGTTTCGGGCCACGTATTCCTGCCACCAGGCAATGCGCTGCATAAGCTCATCGGCTACATGCTGAGTGACGGCACGCTCGGTGAGCAAATGCTCAGCACCGTAGATTTCGGGGGTTTCTGCAAGCACAGCACAACCGCCTTGCCGTATCAACAAATCGGCAGCATAGCCCAACGCAGGATTAGCCGTAATACCGGACCATGCATCCGAACCACCACACTGCAGCGCTAGTGATAGCGACGATACCGGGCAAGACGTGCGTTGCACACGGTTGATCTCCAAGAGCATCTCATCGACCATCTGTACACCGCGGGCGATGGTCTTGACGTGCCCCCCGGTATTCTGAATATTCATGGTACGTAGCAGTGGGCCGTCGGCCAGCCTGTGCGCCTTGAGTGTATCGGTAATCTGGCTGGTCTCGCATCCCAGTCCGACAATCAGAACACCGCCCACATTCGGATGCCGTGCATAACCTGCCAGAACGCGCTGCAGATTGGCGAAGCCCTCACCTGCCGCATCCATGCCACAACCAGTGCCATGCGTGAATGCCGCAACACCATCAACGTTCTCAAAGCTTGCAAGCTTTTGAACGTCAAACTGTGCAGCGATCTTGTGAGCCACGCTTGCCGAGCAATTTACACTACTAAGCACAGCGATGAAATTACGCGTACCGACTCGTCCATCAGCACGCGCATAGCCCGCAAAACTATCTGTGCTGATGGCACCTTGAGCTACATTTTTTTCTTTAGCCAGCAAGACCGCATCGCTGGATGTGAAAGCCAGATTATGACTATGCACATGCTCGCCAGCTTTGATATCTCTACTGGCCACACCGATAAGCTGTGCGTATTTGATAATACGATCACCCGCAGTAAGATCAGCGAGCGCAATCTTGTGCCCTTTGATAATGCGTTCGGATGTGCTTATCGAGCCAAGCACCGAGTCGTCATCTGCCAATAGCTCACCCGTTTTCAAGGTGCGTAGCGCTACTGCAACGTTATCTTCGCTGGCCAGCTGCAACGCCGCCTGCGCCGAGGCCCTTTTACCGTCGAGCCACACCACTCGAGCCTCATGATGCGACGTGTCGTTTTTCGGCGTTTTCATTGTTGTGGCAGAGGTTATGGCAGAAATCAAGGCAATGTATGTGCGCTACTTGCGAATGTGACGCATCATTGCAGGCACATTGTCCTCGCCATGACCGTCCTCGATAATCTTTGCCATACGTGCATGTGCAGCGGTAGGTAACGTGGCATCTACACCAACCTCGTCTGCCATGGCTTTGAAGTAGCCCATGTCTTTCAAACCATTTTTCAAGGCAAAACCCAGTTTGGATTCGTCACCTGTTACCGCTGAATCCATCATCCAGTCGAAAAAATCACTGCGATTGGGCCCGGCTCCCATGACCTCGTGCACAAGCTTTAAATCGACGCCACCTTCTCGAGCCACCGCCATTGCCTCTGCTGCGAGTACGGCAACGGCCATGGAGTACCCGTTATTAATAAGCTTGATACGATGCCCGATGCCCAATCCACCGACATGAAACAGATTCTCTGACATGGTGTCGAGCAAAGGTTTTGCACGTGCAAAATCCTCATCGCTTCCGCCTGCCATCATGTTAAGCGTGCCCTCTTCTGCGGCGGCTGCAGATTTTCCTAGCGGTACATCCATCATGGAGCAGCCCGATTGCTTCAGCAGCTCTCCCAAGGCCAGAGTTGAATCAGGGCGTGAGGTGCCACAGTCAATCAGCATGAACGGATTATCCCCACGAGACAATAGGCCTTGATCACCCTTCACGATCTCCTCAACAGCATCAGAGGTTGTGACGCATAGAATAATGACATCGCATTGCTCACGCAGCTCAACGGGTGTTTTCACCTCGTTTGCGCCCATGGCAAGCAAGCGCTCCACCGGCTCGCGGCGCGTATGTCCCAGCACCGTAAGTGGATAACCTGCCTTACGTACATTGGCAGCCATCCCTACGCCCATTGATCCCAGGCCTATAAATCCAACGCGTTGTTTAACACTCATGCCGTATCCACTTCAGTTTGCTGTTTATTAAATAGGGGGGGGTAGTGTTCAGGCACCATGCAGCGGATGGTTGACCACTTTCTGGGAGATCTCTCCGAGTCCGGTAATGCCCAGAGACATGACCTCACCGTTTTCAAGATATCGCGGCGGCTTGAAGCCAAGCCCGACGCCTGGTGGTGTGCCGGTGGAGATAAGATCTCCCGGGCGCAGCGTCATGTAACGGCTAAGGTAGCTGACGATATGGGCCACACTGAAAATCATTAACGAGGTGCTACCGCTCTGCACTCGCTGACCATCAATATCCAGCCATAAATCCAGTGTTTGCGGGTCGGGAATTTCATCGCGTGTCGTAAGCTCGGGACCCAGCGGGCAAAATGTATCGTGGCTTTTGCCTTTGACCCATTGGCCAGTGCCTTCTATCTGGAATTCACGCTCTGATACATCATTGACCACGCAGTAGCCTGCAATGTAATCCAGGGCTTCTGATTCCTCGACGTAATGCGCCTGCTTGCCAATGATAATGCCCAGCTCAACTTCCCAATCAAGTTTTTTACTGACCAGCGGTCTGATGACATCATCGTTGGGGCCGGTAATCGAAGTATCAGCCTTCATGAACACGACGGGTTCTTCGGGAATGGGCAAGCCCGACTCTGCTGCATGGTCAGAGTAATTAAGTCCGATACAAATAACTTTACGTATGCCATTGACTGGCGGGCCGCGGCGGACTGATGCAGGTACGGCGGGCAGGCTTTTCAAGTCAATAGCGGCAAGCCTGGCAAGCGTTGCATCATCGAGCTGTGCCGGGCCTATGTCGTCGACCTGTGATGATAAATCTCGCACGCGCCCATCAGCATCCAGTGCACCGGGCTTTTCTGAACCTGCTTCGCCAAATCGTAACAGTTTCATATCGACATCCCGCCATCTATTTTCATTAGAGTTCCTGTTGTAAAAACTGATTCATCACTAGCCAGGTACACTGCCATGTGAGCAATTTCGGAAGCCTCGCCCAAGCGTCCCATGGGCTGACGGGCAATAAACTGTTTTCGAGCCTCAACGGGATCATCAAATGCATCGATACGTTGATCCAGAGACGGGGACTGCACGGTGCCGGGTGCGATCGCATTGCAGCGAATACCCTGGGTTACAAAATCGGCGGCGATGGACTTTGTTAGCCCCACAACCGCGGCTTTGGTAGTGCCATATACAAATCTGTTGACCAGCCCTTTGTGTGCGGCAATGGAAGATACGTTTATGATTGAGCCGCGACCCAACTGCTGCATGCCCGGGATTACCGCCTGACAGACTCTGAACATCGATTTGACATTGAGATCGAACGCCACATCCCATTGATCATCGGTACACTCAAGCACGGAACCATGATGAACAGTGCCCGCACAATTGAACAGTACGTCGAAGGCCCCTTGCGCACTCACCAGTGCTTCTATGGCTTGTCGGTCCGAGGCATCAAGAACGGCTGTGCAGATGTTGTCAATGCCATCCAGCTCAGAGAGCTTGCCGGCATTGATGTCAGTGGCGAGCACATCGGCCCCTGCTGCGGCAAAAGCCCTGGCCGTCGCCTCGCCAATACCTTGCGCAGCTGCTGTAACCAACGCACGTCGTCCTTCAAGTCTTTGCTTCATGGGAACAAATGCTACCCCATGAGGGCCGTGATTGCCAGACAAGCAAGCAGATATAGATGAAATCCCTACGTCGCAGCTTTTTGAAGCTTATGTTTATTTTTTTTACGCTTTTTATCGCACCGGTAGGCGGCATGTTGCTTGCCCACTATGTATCCGATGATGTCGAATGGCATCACTTTAATCGACGTAAAAGCACTCAGCAGGCACCCGACGCGAATAGCGATGAGGCCGTTATACAAGTTTACGCAGCAAGAGCCGCCCGTTGGCGAGGTGCATTTGGTGTGCACACATGGATAGCCACAAAACGCTCCGATGAGAAGCATTACATGCGTCTGGAGGTTATCGGCTATCGAGTTCGCTGGGGAGGTGAGGCGGTACGTGTCCGCCGGGGTGTGCCCGATGCCATGTGGTTTGGTAATCGGCCGACACTACTGCGGGAGATACGCGGCAACCCTGAGTTAGACGAACGCATAGAACGTCTGCACGCGGCAGCAGAGTCTTATTTCTACAACAACATTTACAAGGTCTGGCCCGGCCCCAATAGCAATACCTTTATTGCACACCTGGCAAGACAGGTACCTGAGCTTCGTCTGGAGCTACCTTCCACTGCAATCGGCAAGGATTTTTTGCCACAAGGTGGCGTTATGGGTAAATCGCCAAGTGGCACGGGTGTACAAGTATCTGCACGAGGCTATGCTGGAATTCTTCTAGGCCTTGAAGAAGGCATTGAAATAAACCTCATGGGATTGACAGCAGGCATCGACCTGCTTCCACCTGCCATCAAACTTCCCGGCATCGGGCGTATCGGCTTCAATGACGTCAGACGCACTACGTTCGATGAGACTCAATACCCTCAATGAAAAAAAAGCACGGCACAGCAGCCGTAATTTCACCAGTAACGAGTGATAACGTCATTAATCTGTGTCTATGAACCAGATCAAACAGTGAATAAGGGATCAACCTGGGCTCTGGCTTGTGCTTTGAGTATTGCTGGCAGGACTGTCAAGAAACGTTAACAAGTACGCTTTGGGTATTAATGACAAACCACAGCCGAATCTATGGACTATTATATTTATAGCGCTGCTGTATAGGGCACACCTGCGCGAACAGCTTGTTTTATGGTTCTTCGTTTAATCTGATTTTTGCCCGATCTTTTACCTGACTTTGCTGCAAGGTTAACAACACAGCGTGCTCTCTCACCATAGTATTTCGACAACAGTCCGTCAGACATTATCTTTTACATTATGATCAGGATTTCGAAAGCTGCAAGCAGACCGCTAGCGTTGATGCTGCCAGCATTCATCGCAGTAATATTAGGCAGTGGATGTAACTCATCAAATATTGAGGATCCTACTACTGGGGATTCCGCTACTGTGGATCCTGCCACCGGGGAGCCCGGGGTAGAGACGGGTAGCAATGCTGGCGAAAGCGACCCGGTCGATGACGACATCGATCCTGAGCCTGATGAAAACTTTGGCGTCAATAACACACCTGCCGTCAATACCGGCGAAGCGATACCCCTTAACCGGACACTGGCACCCTTGCCCAGCCCGCCACTGACCCCCGCTCCCGGTGCCGATAGCGAACCCGTGCGTGCGGAGGCCAAAACAACCACAGCAACCCAGTATTTTGCCCTGCGCGACCCTACCAGAGACTTATCCGACGTCAACAATGAGCTGACAGAGGAAGACTTCGCTGCTGGTCCCTTACCGGCGGTTCTGCTAGTGCCGGATGATCTTGACCAGACCACCAACACACCGCCGTTTTTCGTCGATCTGGATAATGTCGAGGTCTTTGCCGGTGAAGAGCTGGTGGTACTTTTTGATCCAGAAGACAATGAAGGCGGACTTCCCGGAATGTTCCCTGTCAAATTGCCTGAAGGAGGAAACTTCGAGGACAATCGTAACGGCACGAAATCCCTGCGCTGGAGTCCATTGCAGCCTGATGTCGGTATTCATGAATTTACCGTCACCGCCATTGACCCTGAAGTGCCCCAGTATCGGGCGACTTATACCATCCGTGTAAAGGTCTCGTTGCCGGTCGATCAGAGCTCCATCAGGAACCTGCCACCATCGGTCAATCTTATTCGCCCGCACACCGTGCGCGTCAACGACCCGGTGGTGCTGTATATCAAGGTAGGCGACCCTAACGGCACGATAGCTGACCTGGATATTTTCAATCCGCCAGCAGGTTCGACCATCACAGCGCATAATCAGGAAGAAGCCATTACCATTCTGCATTTCGTACCTGATGCTCCTGGCACGATCACGTTGGATCTCAAAGCCACGGATTCCGTCGATCCGACACTCAGTGGTGAACAAAGCGTCGACATCGAGGTGCTTCCAGCCAATGCATTTGATCGCCCCGGTGCGCGACTGCGGGAACTTGCCTCAGCCCGTGATCTGTTGTTTGGCTATGCCGCGTTGCAAAACTACTACGAACGCGCCGATGGTGCTATTTACTCGCATATTGCAGGAGAAGAATTCAATATTGTCAGTACCGAAAATTCTCTCAAGTTTGACTTCATCAATCCCCTTCCTGGTAAGTTTCGCTGGGCGGCGACTGACAATCTGGTGCAATTGGCTCAGTCACAACGGCAAACCGTTCATGGCCATACACTGGTGTGGCATAGACAGTTGCCACCGTGGGTCAAGAACTCCAAGCTGGTTGACAGAGAACTGATCATGCGCGAATTCATCGATCGTGTACTTGATCGGTACTCGGCCGACATACCGTTGTGGGACGTCGTTAACGAGTCGCTGGAAGAGGATGGAACCTTGCGCAGATCAGTCTGGTACGAGGGCATGGGCGCAAGCTACATCGATATCGCTTTCAGGCAGGCAAGGCAATCGGCACCAGAGGCTACACTGATCTACAACGACTACGATATTGCGTTTGCCGGACCAAAATCTGATGGCATGCTGGCACTAATGCAGCAACTTAGGGACGCCGGTACACCGTTGGATGGTGTCGGTTTTCAGGTACACCTGTTTGCAGACTTCGACCGCATTGATGAAGTCACCGCCATATTCCAGAAAGTGGCAGATCTTGATCTGGATATATATATCACTGAGATGGATGTTTCCATGACTGATGGCCAGACACTCGAGCAGCAGGCTGATGTTTACGAAAAAATTCTCTCGGTCTGCCTGGATCAACCGCGTTGCAAGGGCTTCCAGAGCTGGGGCTTCACTGACATGTATTCATGGAGGCGCCAGTTCGACCCGTTGCTACTTGATGCCCGCTATCAGGTAAAACCTGCCTATCTGGCGTTGCAAAAGCGCTTGAGCGAAAACTAAGGGTCCGCAATCCACGTCCTGTTTCAGGACCCTGAAACAGGACGTGGACGGACTACAAGCATAATGCAAGTGTAGGGAGAAACAGTTATCCGGTAAAGAGTGCCTCTCCCATAAAGAGCGGCACTTCTTGGCAACGCTATTCTACCGAGCGTCCCACAAGCCTTTCTTGCGATTGAGCAGTAATATAAGACCAAGCAGCAACAAGCCGCTGAACCAGACCAGGGACCACTCTCCCATGCTCAGGCTCAGAAACCGCCAGTGCACCTCGGCACAGTTGCCATCGCCTTTAAACAACAGCGAAAGCGTTTGAAGCCAGGGTTCGTTCTGCAACCAGTACTGCAGGCCCAGACCACACTCAGGCACTTGCTCAGGCGGTAAATGCTGCAGCCAGACCTGCCGCCCTGCCGTTACGATGCCGCCGAGCGCGCACAGCGATAACAAGATGGCCGAGAGGCGTTGAGCCCACAAGTTACGGATCATTACCAGGCCGATGAGCGCGAAAATGCCCACACCGACATAGAACGCCCGCTGTGTGATGCACAAAGGGCAAGGATCGAGATACAACACCTTTTCGGCGTAGATCGCATAGCTCATCAGACCGATGACCGAAAACATGGATCCCAGCCACATCAGGCGACGAGAGTAGACCGAAGATAGATTCATGATGAGTTTTTTAACGGTTGAATATCAGGTGAATTCAAAAAGCGAGACTGAGATGCGCTGCCAATTGGTAGTCCGTCAACTCGACAGTGTAATCCACCACACCTTCAAGTTGACGGACCAGCAAATGGCAGCGGCCTGTACGCTACACTCATGACTCCCTGGTTTCGAAGAGAGAAAGAAGTATGTCGTTGGTGCAACAATTTCTGGCACATCCACAATCTGAACTTGTCATGCTGATTGTAGGCGCCCTGGTGGCCTTTTTAGGGTTCATACAGGTTGTACGAAAGGGTTTTGCCCTTGTCTTCTGGTTAGTGCTGTTTACCGCCGGAATGTTCCCTGTCGTGTACGTTTTCAAAGGCTCGGACGTTGACTTTATAGCCAGCGCCAGATCGCGCGTTGGCGACATCGGAAGCCTGGCTCCGGGTATCAGGGATGATGTACTGAAAGTCTGGTGTGACAAACTTGATGAGGCTGGTGTGTGAGGCTGGTGTGTTGAGCTGGTGTGTTGAGCTGGTGTGTTGAGCCGGTGTGTTGAGCCGGTGTGTTGAGCCGGTGTGTTGGGCTGGGCTAAACCAGAGCGAAGTGATCGACGAAGTACCTGCCACCTTTGAGTGCAACCGTGGTAATTGCGACCACCTGCCCTTCGGTTCTATCGAAGTGTTGATCCCAGATAACCGTAAATGATTTTTCCTTACGAAATATGGCAACCAATTCACGCGCTCCCGGCAGGCCCCACTGACTCTCACGCTGATCGCAAGCCGTCAGAAACTGATCTGGCCCGATAACACTTTTCAGGACCACGGAGTAGTGGTTGCTATGGGTTTTGTAATCGCGTCTTGCAACACCTGCCATGATGTCATCCATCATGGGTTCGGCGATTTTCAAAACGGAGGTATCGTCAAGTTCTATGCAGCTCATGGACCTAATGTTACACCATGAACTACGCCTCAACGCACCACTGGCAGCAGATGTTAGAGGCATGCTTAAAGCATTGCATTCACTGCCATTTCTTTTTCCGGAACAGAGATAAAAAACCTGCGATCTATTGCAGGTTTGCAGGTTAATGACTTAAGCTTCTTCGCGGTTCTGCTTACCCAGGCGATATCCACGATACCACTCGGTTTCCAGTTCCTCTTCCGAAAAATATGAAAAATGACAGTTTTTCGGATTAGTACCTTTAATACCAGCATCCATTCCAGCCTTGCGCGCTAGCGAGGGCGAAATTTGATGCAACGGTTTGGATGCTTCGGAAATAACAGTATTCAAACCTACGAAATCAAACGTGCGCTTCATTGAGGCGACTCCAGACAAAGTGTGACTACCCGGGGAGTCCCGGATTTCGAGCGAAGTTATCACCACAGCGCAACCGCCATCGTCAACCAAGTCTCATAAAGCGGCAATTCCTCAAAGCAGCATCGTAGGATTTTTCAAAGTCAGACCATTGACGCAAAACCACTGAGAACCATCAACCGCTGTAATGTTGTCAGTCTACTCCGCTGTGTGATAGATCCATGTGCACTCGATCACAAACGCGTGTCGGATTTGACCGCCAGGTCGCGGCAACAGGTTACTTATTGGACATCTGAGCTTCACCCTTGCATCGTATGTGCTCGACACTTTGTCCGATGCTTACACCGCTTCATGCCTGCTGCTCCACACTCTGTCAAGACCATAGAAACAGCGGCTGATCCGCGTTTGCAAATGCTAGCGTCGATTGATGTGCCTCTGTATTTATTCGATGTAGACGGAGTCGTCGTTGTCTGGGCGAACAAGTCGGCATTACGTTACTGGGAAGCAGAATCTACAGCGGAGCTCTTCGCACGTGATCTGAAAAAAAATATCACAGCCACAACCAAGCTACGACTAAAGCAACTGAAGGAGGAATGTTTTAAATTTAATCGCATAATTGAGGAGCACTGGACGTTATATCCGAAAAGCATTCCGAAGAGTTCGGACTTTCGATTGTCAGCGTTTCGTGCAGTCGGCGGGCAGGAATTGTTGTTGATGTATGTAAAGAATGCAGATGCCGTAGCAGATGCACAAACAGAGTACCGAAACACGGCGTTGATGCACACATCAACAATGATCAGTGCTTTTGATAAAGACTTGCAAATCGTGTACACCAATGCTGCAGCAAAAGAGTCTATTCCAGCAAATATCACAACTGCTGATAAGCGAATTGTTCATGCGCAAGATTTGCAGGACATTGTTGAGCAGCTGCGAAGAGTTGATCATTGCGATGTACAGACGCAAGTCAATACGACCAGGGGGCAACGCTGGCATGCCTTGCATGTTCAACGCTGTATCAACCCCTCTACCGGCAGAACGATGTTTCTCAGTACAGAATCGGACATCACCGATCAACGGGCAGCGGAGAGGGAAGCTTATCGTCTGGCATTCACCGATTCCCTTACCAGTCTTCCAAACCGCTCGGCTTTGAATAGCAAGCTGGATGAGATTATTGCCGGTGAGCCACCGGTGCGCTTTGCCGTATTCTTTCTGGATCTGGATCGTTTTAAAATCATAAACGACTCTCTCGGGCATGCCGTCGGTGATCAGCTACTTATTGATGTGGGCCAGCGCCTGAAAAGTGCACTCGGCAAAGAGGGTATGGTTGCGAGAATGGGTGGCGATGAATTTGTCATGCTACTCACCGACACAGTTGAGCATCAGGACCTTAAACGTATCGCAGAACAGATTCTCTCTACCATGGAAAATCCTGTTGTGGTGTCAGGTCACAGGCTGCGTGTGCTGCCTAGCATCGGTATTAGCGTCTACCCGATGGATGGCGGCCATATTAGCTCGGTGATGGAGAACGCTGATGCGGCAATGTATATCGCGAAGTCGACAAAAAGCGGTTTTTGCTTTTACGACGCAAAAATGTCTTCAAGCATCAACGAAAACGTCAAAGAACGAATGAGCCTAGAGAACGATATGGTGACGGCCATTGCCAACAACGAATTCGAGCTCTACTTTCAGCCTAAAATTTACTGTAATGGCTTGTCAGTCAGTGGAGTGGAGGCCCTTGTTCGTTGGCACCACCGCTCACGAGGTCTGGTAGAGCCTGACATTTTCATAGGCATTGCCGAAGAGACAGGTCAGATCATCGAACTGGGCAACTGGGTGCTGGTTGCGGCAATGCGTCAACAGCGCAAATGGCAGGATGAGGGGATAAGTGTGCCCGTCTCGATTAACATCTCTTCACGCCAATTCAGCGCCAATGATCTGCTGGCCGATGTCACGCACGCATTGGCAAAAACCGGCTGCGACCCTAAAATGATTGAGCTCGAGATCACCGAATCCATCCTGATTGATGAACCGGATACTGTTAATTACACACTGCAACAACTCAGCGCTATGGGTATCCGACTTGCTCTGGATGATTTCGGTACCGGTTACTCCAACCTGGCTTATTTACAGCACTACCCACTCGATTGCTTGAAGATAGACCGACAGTTTCTTGCTGATCGCAAACGGTCCATGCTAATGAGAACCATACTTAACATGGGCCAGATTCTGGGACTGGAAGTTGTGGCTGAGGGCGTCGAAACCGCTAGTCAGGCTGAGTGGCTGGCAGCTAATGGTTGTGACCAGATGCAGGGATTCTACTTCAGCAAGCCCAGCCCTGTTAGCCAGATTACGCAATATCTTCTTGAAAACGGTGCGGCACGATGCGCTATCAACGACAAGGCAGCGTGACCCGGTCAGCGTGACCCGGTCAGCTTGACGGACTGCTCCACCACTGCTCGGCGGCGCGATTGATCTCAGCGGTATGAAACCGGGCAGCCTTGTTGCTCGGCGGTAATTCTTCTGCATAGAAGAAATCTGGTAACTCGTCATCATCGTCATGAAAACCTGCCGCCCGATTGAACTCGTTTTCAAGTCTTAACGTCTGTTTTCCAAGCTGGGCAAAAAAGCTTGTGGGTAACTCAACCCCGTGCGCATCGTTTATCGCCTGCACGATAAAATCCAGTTGCTCATTGGTCACCGAGCGACCAAAAACGCACAGGCCCAACGAATCCACCGCGGCACACATCGTCTGTATATCCAGACTTACCGCTACTAACTCGTCTACAGTTTTTCCTTTGCAGTCATAGGAGGGTAAATTACCGGCAGTGTGATCTGCACCTTGCGCTGTCAGCATCATGGTAAGGCCTGTGACCTCAATGACGCGCGGGTCATAGGCACTGATGGCCTGGCGCTTGATAACGGGTACTCGGCTAACGCCCAGTGATTCGCCAACGCGCGCTGTGCCTTGCGCATAAAGACGCCCTGCCTCGTTACCAAGACGTAAATCGTCGAGCACACTATGCATATAGTCTGTATCGCCAAAAGAGCCTTTACCCGCATCCATCAGTACACCGATGGTGCCGCCCAACTCGATGGTATCGATACCCAGATCGTTGGCTTCATAGTTGAGCCTGGCAAGATCATCCGGCTCCTCCAAACCGCAGTTGGTACCCAGCAGTCCGATGGTCTCGTACTCGATAGGTGAGACCACCTCCTTGCCATCGGCATCGGCGTAGACATTACTGCACTGGATGATGCAACCGGGCATGCATGCGTGAGTTTGCTCACCGCCTCGTTCCAGATTCTGCTCGCGCAGAAAATCGCCACCAAGCCTGAATTTACCGATCTCGGTATCTTTCGCTTGCCCTGCCGTGAAGTTACGCACGGGTATGCCACCTACATGATTGGTGTAGTCGGCAACCATGGCTGTTCCAGTTTTCTGAAACGCCTGAATTGCAGGTTCGGCATCCAGCATCTTGCGATATTGCTTGACCGCACTCATGACCTTTTTGCGCTCATGAAGTGGCGGCATGCGATCCAGATCAACAATAATGGCCTTGACTTTTTTAGAGCCCATTACTGCGCCCACACCACCACGCGCAGCAAGACGTGAAGGTCGCAAATCTACATCACTGAATGCAATACCCGACATCAGACCCTGATATTCGCCGACCGGACCGCACAGGGCCAGACTTGTTTTTTTACCAAAGCGCTCATGTAACCTGGTGGCTGTTTCAAAATTTCCCTTACCCAGATAATCGTGGGCATCGTGAAAGACAATCTCACCTGCCTTGGTCAGGTGGATTATTGTCCACTCGTCACTAATGCCCTCAAGAGTCAGGCCTGCAATTTTTAACTGACCCAGAGCGAACGCGAAGGTACCCCCGCCATTGGCCTCCTTGATGCCAAGCGTCAGCGGACTTTTGCAACCGACACTGACCCGATTGGCGTTAGAAAAATTGGTACCAGCAAACGGACCTGCCGAGAATATCAGCGGATTTTGCGCCGATAAAGGCTCTACATCGGCCAGCTTGCGATCAGTAAACGTCCTGGCAATCAGGTAACGCCCGGCGCGTACGATATCTTCGCCTTCGAGCTCTTCGGTGTTTACCTGCCTGGTGGACAGATCGATATGGTGATACTGACGCATGGTGGGTCGCTGTACGTAATGGTTTTGGGTGCTACATCATACCTGAGCTGTCACTACTCTATCCACCAGCTCAATCCAGTGCACTACCGCTTGAGCCGCACCACCCTGAATCTGTAACTGACAACCGATGTTGGCTGTTGCAATGATGTCAGGCTGCCCTGCCAATAGATTCTCCACCTTGGCATTCTTGAGCGCTCTGGATATCTCTGGTTGAAAGATCGAGTAAGTGCCTGCAGAGCCACAGCAGGTATGCGCATCAGCCACGGGAGTCAGAGTGAAGCCGATCCTGCTTAACAAGGCTTCGGTAACCTGCGGCAGCTTTTGACCGTGTTGCAATGTGCAGGGTGCATGAAAGGCAACCCGCCCTGCCTTCGCAGCGGCAGCATTAAAGCGCGACAGGTCCTCGCCGTTGAGTACCTCTAGCAGAACCTCGACAATGTCGCGTGCAAGTTCGCTCACTCTTGCGGCCTTGTCTGCATACTGCGGATCATCAGCCATGACGTGCCCATAATCCTTGACCATAACGCCACAGCCACTGGCGGTCACGATGATGGCTTCAGCGCCTGCTACAACTGCTGGCCACCAGGCATCAATGTTACGTCGAATGAAGTTTCTGGCCTCATCCTGTTCATTCAAGTGATAGTGCACCGCTCCACAGCAACCTGATCCTTGCACACCGCTAAGACTTATACCGAAAGCATCGAGCACGCGCGCTGCACTGGCATTGGTTGCTGGCGACATGGACGGCTGTACACAGCCATCGAGCACCAGCATTTGTCGCTCATGCCGATTCTCGGGAATGGGGTTAGGGGCCTGTTTCAATGGCACGCTGCTGGCCAGAAATCCGGGTAGCAAAGGCCTGACGCTCTGCCCCAGTTTAACCAGTGGAGTTACACGCTTTGAATAGGGAAGCACGCTGAGGATGCCTTTACGCAACCATCTGTCCTTGCCGCTGCGGGGTACTTTTTCTTCTACCACAGACCGACCCAGATCGACCAGATGCCCGTATTCGACACCTGACGGGCATGTGGTTTCACAGTTTCGGCACGTCAGGCACCGATCCAGATGGGTACGCGTTGTCTGTGTCGGGCTGTTGCCTTCAAACACCTGCTTGATAAGGTAGATGCGGCCACGCGGGCTGTCCAGCTCATCGCCTGACAGGTTGTAGGTCGGGCAGGTAGCCAGACAGAATCCACAGTGCACGCATTTGCGCAATATGGCTTCAGCGGCGATGGCTCGAGGATCGTCAGTCAGTTCGGGCGATAAGGTTGTCTGCATGATTCAGGTGCCTGTGGCGACGAGTCTGGAGACAACGTCCAGCTCAGGATGAAAGCGACCGCGATTAAATAATCGTAGTGGGTCAAAACTATCTCTAAGGCGGCTCTGTAGAGTTTGCATGGCGCCTTTCAATGGCTGAAATGCAGACTCATCAGCAGCGCAGGCGCTATAGCGCGTGGCATGCCCCTTAGCCGTTTCCACTACGCGAAACACCTCAGCAGCAGATGCCGAGCTCAGTAACCAGCGTTGTCCACCTGCCCATTCATACAACCACTCACCAGGCAACTCCAGGGCAGGCGCATAATCGGCAACGGATATTCTCCAGAGATGTTTTTCAGGGGCCTGGGTAGCTTCATGGGCGGCGCTGAAAAATGCATGAGTGTGATCTCTCACTGAGTCCCACAAGGCATTGTCCTCGACTATATCCCCACCAAGGCCGACGGCAGCAGCGCGCACTGCTGCATCACTGCCGCTGAGTCGTAAATAACGTTCGTCGTGAATAAGCATGGCACCCGATAGCGGTATCGACTGACGCATCAACGGCGCAAAAGCCTGCAAATCATCGGGTTTGCTCGATTGCCGAATGGTGAGTTCCCGTTCCGGCTTTGGCAATACCTTCATGGATATATCCAGCAACACACCCAACGTGCCCCAGGCGCCCACCTGAACGCGAGAGACATCGTAGCCTGCCACATTCTTCATTACCTGCCCGCCAAACGACAGGTCCTGTGCCTGACCATTTATCACCCGTGTACCCAGCACATAATCCCGAGCAGAACCGCTGAACGGTCTTCGCGGCCCGGATAGAGCGCAGGCTATAACACCGCCAATAGTTGATCCGGCCCAATCAGGGGGATCGAAGGGCAACAACTGACCCTGGTTTGCAAGCGCTTCATTGAGCGATTTCAGAGGGGTACCTGCTCGCACACTAACCACAAGTTCAGTGGGATCATAATCAATGATGCCTTCATGGCTGCGGGTATTGAGAACCGTAGTGTTGTCCGGTTGAGCGATGTTGTTGCCCAGTGCAGCCTTACTATTTCCACCGACAATACGAAGTGGTGCGTTGGCATCAACAGCTTGTCTGACGTGCTCGACAAGGGCCTCGCTGGCGTCGTTTGATTGCATCAGAAGCGATCCAGTTCGGGGAATTTCATCTCGCCGTGATGTACGTGCATGGCACCAAATTCAGCACAGCGTTGCAAAGTGGGCACAGCCTTTCCCGGATTGAGCAGCCCATCTGGATCAAACGCTGCCTTGACGCTATGAAACTGTGTGAGAGTATCGGCGTCGAATTGAACACACATCTCGTTGATTTTTTCCATTCCCACACCGTGTTCACCCGTGACAGTACCGCCTACCTCGACGCAAAGCTGCAAAATGCGGCTGCCTAATTCTTCAGTGCGATGTAACTCGCCCTCTTTTCCCGCGTCAAACATAATCAGCGGATGCAGATTGCCATCGCCTGCATGAAAGACGTTAGCAATAGGCAGATTGTATTCAGCGGACATCTGCTCCATACGTTGTAGTACATGAGCAAGTTGCTTTCGAGGTATGGTGCCGTCGATGCAGTAGTAATCGGGCGCCAGGCGACCCACGGCCGGGAACGCCGACTTACGCCCTTTCCACAGCAGCAACCGTTCAGCCTCGCTGCTGGCGATATGCAAGCTTGACGCTGAAGCATCTTTGAAGACCTTTGACACACCCGCTACCTGCGCGTCGACCTCCTGCTCGATGCCATCAAGCTCGCACAACAAAAGCGCTGCTGCATCGATTGGGTAACCGCATTTAGCGAACGCTTCGGCTGCCACAATAGCCGGGTTGTCCATCAATTCAAGCCCTGCCGGGATAATACCTTGAGCAATAACATCGCCCACCGCATTGCCAGCACCCTCCACGCTGTCGAAAGCTGCCATGACCAGTTTGGCAGCCGGCGGCACTGGCAAAAGCTTTACACGCACTTCAACCACCACTGCCAGCATACCTTCGGAGCCATTGAGTAGTGCCAGAAGATCATAGCCAGCACTGTCATGGCCGGCAGAGCCGATATCAAGTAACTCACCGTCGATGGTGACAACGGTTGCCGACAACACGTTGTGCACCGTCAAACCGTATTTCAGGCAATGTACGCCACCTGAGTTTTCGGCCACATTACCACCGATGGTGCAGGCAATTTGTGATGAGGGGTCTGGCGCATAGTAGAGCCCATGTGGACGCGCTGCATCGGAGATCGCCAGATTGCGCACCCCGGGCTGCACGCGGGCAAATCCGTAGTCTGCATTAAGCTCGAGAATCTTGTTGAATTTTGCCAGTCCCAGCAAAATGCCATCCTCAAGTGGCAAGGCCCCCCCGGATAAGCCGGTACCAGCACCACGGGCAACGACAGGGGTCTGTGTGCTTTTTGCCCAACGCATGATGGCTTGCACCTGTTCGATACTGTCGGGCAGTGCAACCAATAGGGGTGTGGCTTTCATGGCTGTTAGCCCATCCGACTCGTAGGGCCGCAAAGCTTCCTCGCTCCACAAAATGGCTTTAGGCGGCAACCATTGACCAAGCTCTGCTGCGGCCTGCTCGCGGCGGGCTTGTCTGGCTGCTAGCTGTTCAATCAAGTCGGTCGTAGCTGCCTGAGCGTAAGCATCGGCAGATTCTGCTGCGGGTGTGGCTGTCATCAAGAATCTCCAAATAGCGTTGCAGTTGAGAATACCTTACGAGACAAGGAATGAATCGATCAATTTTTGCTTCATCTGCATTTTCGGCAGAAGACATTTTAAAGCGTAGTTTGACTACACAACGTCGAGCAACCATCACCGATAGGCTCGATAATCTGTGCGCTGGTGCGTTAAACTAGTCGCCGATGCAGGGTTAAGAGCCCTTTAACAAGGATTGTTATCTGCATATCCTGTAAGTAGAGAAACTACCAACAACTGAGTGCTTGACAACCCGCAATGAGACGCAGACGCGACGCAAAGATTATCGCCACCCTCGGTCCTTCCAGCAATAACCGGGAAACCATCCTGAGATTGTTTGATTCGGGCATTGATGTGTTTCGCCTCAATTTCAGTCACGGCATTCATGAGGATCATGCGAAGACCCACGCCATCATCCGAGATATCGAGGAGGAACGCGGTCGTGCCATAGGCATTCTTCTTGACCTGCAAGGACCAAAATTACGCGTTGGTACCTTCGCCAACGGTAAGGAAATGCTCGTTCCCGGCGAAAAATTCACACTCGATCAGGACCCCGCACCTGGTGACAGCAAGCGTGCACCGCTGCTGCATCCAGAGATATTTGCAGCCTTGAGCGTCGGCGCAAGCCTGCTCATTAACGATGGCAAAATCCGTCTGAAAGTGCTTGAATTTACTGAAACTTCGGCGCTGACTGAAATTATCGTGGGTGGTGAGATCAGTGGCAATAAGGGCGTCAATGTGCCTGACCTGCTCCTGCCTATCTCCCCGCTTACCGAAAAGGACCGGCGTGATCTGGCTTTCGGACTGGAGCTTGGCGTTGATTGGGTAGCCATGTCGTTTGTACAGCGCCCTGAGGACATGGTTGAGCTACGTGATCTTGTAGGCATGAAGGCTGCGATCATGGCCAAACTGGAAAAACCGAGCGCTATTGAACATTTGGAAGCGATCGTTCAGATGAGTGACGGCGTGATGGTTGCGCGCGGCGATCTTGGGGTAGAGATGCCACAGGAAGTTGTACCTGTTGTTCAGAAAAGAATCTTGCGTTGCGCTCGTCAGGAAGGCAAACCGGTCGTTGTAGCGACGCAGATGCTCGAATCCATGATCCACTCGCCTGTACCAACACGCGCTGAAAGTTCTGATGTAGCCACAGCTGTCTATGACGGTGCCGACGCGGTCATGTTGTCAGCCGAAACCGCAGCCGGCAGCTTTCCGATCGAAGCGGCAACCGCCATGAACCGCATCATAATAGAGGTAGAGCGCGATCCTTACTACCGCACGTCTATCGATGCTACGCAGCCCACACCTGGCGACACCGCCGCAGACGCCATCAGCTCGTCATTACGACACGTCTCATCCGTCATAAATCTGGCGGCTACATTTACCTACACAGAATCCGGGTTTTCAAGCTTCCGTGCGGCACGAGAGCGCCCTGATGCGCCTGTGATCGGTTGCACACCCAATAAGGAGACAGCGCGGCGGCTAGCGCTGGTGTGGGGAGTACATGCGGTGGTACACGATGTAGTCAGCAGCATTGATGAGATGGTGCCAACCGCCATCAAGATAACCTTGAGCGAAGGCTTCGGCGAATTGGGTGAAATGATTGCCATAACCGCCGGAATGCCGTTCGGGCGAACGGGAACGACCAATATGCTAAGGTTGACGCGTCTCAAGGAACTACCCGATCGTTCTCCCCGATAGGCTCTAATCAGGTATCCTGTAGGCCCTCTGGACAGAAGGTGGTAATACCGCTATGGAACGCATCTCATTCAAGATGTTAACCCTTCTGGCTTCGCTGGTATGGGCAGCTGGTAGCTCAGCCGAATATAAAGCACCTGTGGGTGCAAATATGTCGGAACAAAAATACTCCATTATTTCGCGTGACGTCACCGTTCAGGCTGGCGATACGCTGGCATCAATCGCCAAACGCGAGATGGGTAGGGCCGGGCTCGCCCCTTTATTGGCAGAACACAACAGAATCGGGCAAAACGAGCAGCTTACACCGGGTACGGTTGTGAGAATTCCGATTCAGGTACCGCCACGTGGCGAATTTGCCGAGGTCGTCTTCGTAAAAGGACGAGTGACGGCAACGCGGACGCTGGACGCTGCACCTCGTGTTGCACAAGTCAGTACTTTTGCAGTCAGTGACCCCATGGGCGTCGTTTACGCAAGGCAAAAAACCGAAGTTGTCGAACTCGCTCGTAACGATCGTGTGTTTGCAGGGGATCTGCTCACGGTTTCAGAAGAGGGATTCGCAAGCGTTGCATTTTCATCGGGTTCGGTCATCAATTTGCAACCCGGCACGGCGGCAAGAATAGATCGCCTGACGTGCCTTGAAACAGACGATAGTTGTCTGATAGACATCAGCGCACAGAGCGGACGTATCACCTCAGATGTAGAACATCGTAGTGGACAAAACACAGAGTTCAATATCGATACCCCGTATGCCTCGGCCGCAGTACGCGGCACCGTCTTCGACATTAAGGTCGATGAAAACCTGGTGCTGGGCGTCACTGAAGGCAGTGTTGATATCTCTGCGCAGGATCAATCTGTGCCATTACCGACTGGTTACGGTGTCGTGGTGCCAGACGCCGGTCCACCGGGCGATCCGATAGAGCTGATTCCTGCGCCAGTATTTAAACGGGTACCTGCCAGAATGGTTGTAGGTGACACCATCGAATGGTGGCCGTTTAACGACGCGGCAAATTACAAGGTTTCCGTCTCTTTGGACGAAGCAGGCAATCAACCCGTTAATGGTTTCGACCTGCCGCAAGACACAGCACTTGTCGACCTGCAAGCAACGCTTGATGGGTCAATTGATGTAGGCGACTACTTTTTTACGCTGCGTGCGGTCGACACCAATGGCCTCCTCGGATTTACATCCAACACCCGTGTAACGCTGGCACAAATAGATCCTGATCTACAAGCAACTACAACCAGTGTTGTGCGAGAGGGCCTGGAATTTCTGGTCTCTGTGGATAACAAACAGGAGGAGGCGTTGGGGTATGAAATACAGATATCTGCTGACGAGGCGTTCTCTGACCCACTAAGCGTTGACGTTAACAAGTCGGGCAGTGCTGTGTTTAGAATAAACGAGGATCAGGTATTTACACGTGCAAGGGTTCTGGCTGACACTTACACGGTATCAGCATTTGGCGAACCTACCACCAACTAGCAAACTTCGGCATTGCTGCACCAATAAGCGTTGATGCAGCTATTGCCGTAATTACACAAACTTGAAATCAATCGCACGTCTGGCGCGTGCCAGCTTCTCCAGCATTTGAGTACCACCGCGTACAGCAACGCCCACAGCCAGTACATCCAGTACAACCATCTGGCCTAATCGCGATTTTACTGGCGAGAAGATATCACTATCTTCATTGACATCCACTGTCAAAGCGACATCGCTGCATAGTGCCAGTGGTGAACGTGTTGCAGTTACTGAAATGACAGACGCCCTTGCAGCACGGGCAAGTTCGACAGACTTGAGTATGTCGCTACTACGACCGGAATGCGAGATGGCGATAACAAGCGCATTACTATCCAGAAGAGCCGCTGCCGCATGTTGAATATGCGGATCCGAATAGGCAATGGCGGGTTTGCCAAGCCGGAAAAATTTCAATTGTGCATCTTCAGCAACCACAGCGGAACCCCCCGATCCGTATAGCTCCACTCGATCAGACGCCTCATACAATGCAATAGCCTTATCCAATGCATCTTCATTGATCTGGTTACGAATTTGAACCAGTGAGGCAATAGCGCCATCGAGTAACTTGTTGGCAAGCTCCTTACTGGTGTCATCTACCGTCACATCCTGATAAAAAAAGGTGCCGCGCCTGGCCAGATCCTGGGCAAGCTTAAGTTTGAACTGCTGAAACCCGACGCAGTCCAACGCCCTGCAGAAACGAATGACCGTCGGCTCACTTACCGATGCTTTGGCGGCTATGGTATGGATAGAAGATTGCACACTGGCTTCCGGATCTGCCAGCACAGCATCGGCCACTTTTTGCTCAGACTTTCTAAGGCTGTCTCTGGCGGCTTTTATTTTCGCAAGCACTACCTACGGACTCCAGAATACCCGTGCCGCCTGCGGCTGACTGGTTAACAAGCCAACGATGGGTTTGAGCCCTTCTGAGTATTCACCGGGTATCTTGCTATCTGTTGCGCTTTCAGCCAGTGCATCGGCGAGTACCCGCTCTTTAGCATTACCTGTGATATGCAGAATACGGTGAGTTGAGTTCAACAATGCCGCGCGTGTCAACGTGATACGTGTTTGTGAAACGCTGGGAGGTGTTAACACAGCGATACTCTCAGCGCTATTCAGCATCATGCCGGCGCTTAGTTGTGCTGCGGGCGCATCGGGGAATAGCGACGCTGTATGTCCATCGTTACCCATACCCAGAATACTCACCGTAAAAGGCTTGTGCATAGCGTCAACATCGAAGGACACAGATTTTACGGCATCTGTCGCACTGCGGTCTGCGCGGTACAACGACACAAAACCGGCCTCAGCTGCCGCATCTTTTAATAAGGTATCGCGCACCAGTGACTCGTTGCTGTCAGCATGCCCTGGCGCTACCCAGCGCTCATCGGCAAGCGTTACGGTGACTCGCTGCCAGTCGATAGGCGTCTGGGATAGCTGATGGAACACAGGCGCTGGCGTACTACCACCAGATACCACCAATGAAGCTCGCCCGCTGGTGTCTATATCATGCTGCAAAGCTACAGTGATAAACCGCGCCAGATCGGCGGCTAGCGCATCTTTGTCAACTGCCTCGCGCCAGCGTACGCCCGCTTTTTCACACCAGGATCTGGCTGAAATATCGCTCATTATCTAATCCTCATTCCAGCGCAAGCCATCTTTACTGATAAGTGCATTCGCGGCACTGGGACCCCAGGTACCTGCCGTGTAATTCTTTGGCGAGTACTGGTATTGCTCCCAGGCTGCCCGGATCGGATCAATCCAGGCCCATGCGGCGGCAACTTCATCGCGGCGCATGAATAGCGTTGGATTACCTCGAATAACATCGAGCAGCAAACGCTCGTAGGCAATCATCTTGCGCTTCTGAAATACATCATTGAAGTCCAGATTCAAGTATACAGGTTGCAACTGGATATCATCACCCCACGCCTTTACATAGATACGCATGCGGATTTTCTCCTCTGGCTGCAACCGGATAATCAACTGGTTGGGCGAACTGAAACCATCAGCGGTAGGGAAAATGGAATGCGGCACTGGTTTGAAATTAATGACTATCTCGGTTGTCTTGCTCTCCATGCGCTTACCGGTCCGCAAGAAAAACGGCACCCCTTCCCACCGCCATGAGCCAATCTCTGCACGGATGGCAACGAATGTTTCAGTGGTACTGTCATCGGCAACATCCTTATCATCAAGATAGCCCGGGACAGGCCCATCGCTATAGGCACCGGCTTTGTATTGACCGCGTACCGAGTTCTCTATGGCATCAATGCCTTTGAGTGGTTTAAGCGCACGCAGCACTTTTATTTTCTCGTCACGCACCGCATCGGGATCAATACTGACGGGTGGCTCCATGGCAATGATCACCAACAGTTGCAATAGATGATTTTGCACCATATCGCGAATCGCACCCGTCTGATCGTAGAAACCGCCCCGACCTTCGACTCCCAGAGATTCAGCAATAGTTATCTGCACATCATTGATGCGTTCACTACGCCACAGGGGCTCGAACAAGGCGTTTCCAAAACGCAGTGCCAGCAAGTTTTGCACGGTCTCCTTACCCAGATAATGATCGATCCGGTAGATTTGCTCTTCTTTGAATACCGCCGATAGACCATCGTTGATCTGCTCGGCAGACGCCTGGTCACGTCCTAACGGCTTTTCCAGTGTAACGCGGCTTTTTTCTGTGATCAATCCGGTGGCATCCACCCCTTCGGTTATCGCGGTGAAAAGTCCGGGTGCAACCGACAGATAGAATACGCGCACGTAGTCCTCACGCCCTTTCAGCAACTCGACTAATGATTGATAGCTTTCCAGCTGAGTGACATCCACCGCACAATAATGAACCCGGTTTAGAAATTGCTGCCAACTTTCCAGATCGAAATCTTTCTCGTCAATATGTTCCCTGACACTTTCATCCAGCATGCGTCGGAAACCATCGGTATCCAAATCGGTGCGAGCTATACCGATGATGCGACCATCCTCGGGCAACTGCTTCTCTACATGCCTGAAATACAAGGCAGGGATAAGCTTGCGCAAAGACAGATCGCCGGTTCCACCAAAAAGGATGAAATCGAATGGCAGCAGACTTTCGTTGGAGATTAGATTCATAATTTTTGTAGTTTTATTACAAAACGTTTAAACGCCACAGAATACCAATTCTAAACAACTTCAGCGCCATAAGTATCACATTAAATAGATAACCACGTTGGCTATGACATAATAAGGTAGCCAGCTTACAACCGAAGACTGATTGCTATGCCTGATTTGAACAATGCCGTTGCTGAGGTCACTGACCGTATAACCCAGCGCAGCAAAGACACTCGTCTTGCCTACCTGAAGCGTATAAATGCGCTAGCCGCAGCGCCTTCCGGGCGTGCTGGCATGGGATGCACCAATCTGGCACATGCATTCGCCGCGGCCCCGGTCAGCGATAAAATGGTGCTGCACGCAGAGCGTACACCCAACCTGGCTATCGTTACCTCATATAACGACATGCTTTCAGCCCACCAGCCGTACGAGCATGCACCCGAGAAAATTCGCGAAGCGGCGCGCGCAGTTGGCGCTACCGCCCAGGTTGCCGGTGGAACACCCGCCATGTGCGACGGAGTTACACAAGGCGAGCTGGGTATGGAGTTGTCGCTGTTCAGTCGCGATGTTATCGCCATGTCAACCGCTATTGCCTTGTCACATAATGTTTTTGATGCTGCGGTGTTTCTTGGCGTGTGCGACAAGATTGTCCCGGGCCTGCTCATGGGCGCACTATCATTCGGACACCTGCCTGCCGTATTTATTCCTGCAGGACCGATGACATCCGGCATTCCCAACAAGGACAAGGCTCGCACCCGTCAGCGCTTTGCCGAGGGCAAGGCCACCCGCGAGGAGCTACTGGAATCGGAAAGTGCCTCATATCATGGTCCGGGTACCTGCACGTTCTACGGCACGGCTAACAGCAACCAGATGATGATGGAAGTCATGGGCCTGCACTTGCCAGGCGCTGCATTCATCAACCCCGGAACCGATTTACGATCAGCCCTGACCACAGCCGCAGCACAAAGAGCGCTTGCTCTCACTAAACGGGGAAATGAATTTACACCCATCGGCAAACTCATCGACGAAAAATCCATCGTCAATGCCATCATCGGCTTGCTGGCAACCGGCGGCTCCACCAATCACACCCTGCATCTGGTAGCTATTGCCCGCACTGCTGGCATTGTCATCAATTGGGATGACTTCGATCAACTCAGTCATGCCATCCCTACCCTGACCCATGTTTATCCCAGTGGGCAAGCCGACGTCAACCAGTTTCATGCCGCAGGCGGTATGGCACTGGTGATTCGCGAGCTACTGGATGCCGGACTCATGCATGAGGATGTGCAGAGCGTTGCAGGCGCATCAGGGTTATATCAATACACTCAAGAGCCGTGGCTGGACAACGAAGTCCTGACATGGCGAGCAGGCGCTGAAAAGTCCATCGACGATACGGTCATCAGTACAGTCAAGTCGCCATTTCAGGCAGACGGCGGACTTCGTCTTATGTCAGGCAATCTGGGACGTGCAGTTATCAAGACCTCTGCCGTGAAAGATGAGCATCGCAAGATAGAGGCACCAGCTAGAGTATTCTATTCGCAGGATGCATTACGAACAGCATTTGAGAACGACGAGCTTAATGAAGATTTTGTCGCGGTTATTGCCTATCAGGGGCCTCGAGCCAACGGCATGCCTGAACTGCATAAGCTGACACCTATCCTCGGCGTTCTGCTGGATCGGGGATTCAAAGTAGCATTGGTTACTGATGGCAGAATGTCCGGGGCTTCAGGTAAGGTTCCAGCCGCCATTCATGTCTCACCCGAGTGTTTGCTTGATGGCCCGCTTAGAAAGGTACGCGACGGCGACATCATTGAACTGGACGCCAATACCGGAATTTTGAAGGCCAGGGTGGATGAGGCAGAATGGAATTCACGTCATCCAGAGCACCCGGACCTTAGCCGCAAGACTGTCAACATGGGACGCGAGCTGTTTAGCGCGTTCCGGCATCACGTGAGTAGTGCTGAGCTAGGTGCGGTTAGTGTATTTGACGACTAGCAGTTGTCCTGATTTCGCTTATCAATAGCGCTTATCAATAGCGCTTATCATTTTTGTGGAAGGCGGGGATTCTTACTCCCGGCATACAAGAGAGACACCATGAACGTTAGAGAGCTTATGCAGGTCGCCCCTGTTATCCCCGTGCTGGTCATTGATGATGTCAGTAAGGCACGCCCCCTGGCCGAGGCGTTAGTTGCTGGCGGCCTGCGCACACTGGAGGTTACACTTCGCACACCACAGGCACTGGACGCCATGCGGGCAATGAGCGATGTTGAAGGTGCAATAATAGGTGTGGGTACCGCTCTGGATGGTGATGATTTGAAACGCGCTCAAGATCATGGAGCCACCTTTGCTGTCAGCCCAGGCTTTACCCAGTCGCTGGGCAAAGCTGCAAATGCCATCAACATGCCTTTGCTACCGGGCATAATGAGCCCAGCCGATATCATGAGAGCACGTGATGAAGGTTTCACAGCGCTCAAGTTCTTTCCGGCATCACAGGCTGGTGGCCCCGCCCTGCTCAGTGGTTTTGCAGGTCCGTTCATCGATACCGTGTTTTGCCCCACTGGCGGTATTAATGCAAAAAATGCACGTGACTATTTGTCACTGCCAAGTGTAGTGTGCGTTGGTGGAAGCTGGGTTGCGCCGAAAAACATGGTGGACAAGGGCGACTGGGAAGCTATAACGCAGCTAGCCAGGGAGTGTCAGCGACTGCGTGAATAATTATACCAGCCTTAATTCCAGTCTTAATTCCACGGTTAATACTATAGAAATACTGCGCACTACAGATCAAGAGCAAACCTGATGAACACTAAAACACTGCTGGCCA
>Ga0209828_1000088_pt1 | contig 74162 bp, 71 predicted proteins | sample MaitaG_FD_187429 | JGI IMG/M metagenome (GOLD analysis project Ga0209828, IMG submission 187429) | Marine algal microbial communities from Maine, USA - Maine_Asex2 metaG (SPAdes) (version 2) | ecosystem: Host-associated > Algae > Red algae > Unclassified | place: Maine, USA | collected 2015-01-05
ACCAGAACCAGAACCAGAACCAGAACCAGAACCAGAACCAGAACCAGAACCAGAACCAGAACCAGAGCCCAAACCGAAGCCCAAACCAGAACCCAAACCAGAACCCAAACCAGAACCCAAACCAGAGGCGGAAAAGTTAGCTGCGATTCCTGAGCCAACGCAAGCACCTATCGTCGTCACGGCGGAACAGCAGCAAGCAGAGCTCAGCTATCTGGATCGGTTACGCGCTGCGATATTGAAAAATCGCGTTTATCCCCGGCAGGCTCGCCGCAAGAAGCAGCAGGGGACTGTTACTGTCTCATTTGTGGTTGCTGCCGACGGCATCATTAGCCAGATACAACTGCTTTCAAGCTCTGGTGTTGACACGCTGGACAAAGCCGCAATGTCGGCCGTTGAAGGAATAGGTCGTGTTGAGGTGTTTCCGAAATCATTTGGCAGCAAACCCAAAACAATTACGGTGCCAGTAAGCTTCAAACTACGTTAAATCCTTACAATCAAAGGGCTACCTCGTGTAAGGGCGGTGGGTTGATCTGTCGGAGACCAAGCTAGCAATTGTTTGTACTGCACTCTCAAGTTGACTCACCAATAGTAGTTGCAGCGTGCCTTTGAAGCTAATCATGTCTAGAAAAGAAAGCAGACAGAGAACCCTGTCAATACAAGTGAGCAATACACCAATAAGAAATATCTAACGTTCTTCTTTGCAACGTCAAGCCTGATTTTTCTGCGTTGTAAAAACAGGCCATACACTGGCAAAACCTGCATGAGGTGGGTGGCAAAGAAATGTGGTATGCGCAAATCACCACCGCTTAGTATCCACCCGACTATGGGTACCCGCATACTATCAATTGCAGGTGTGCCGGCAAAATGAGTTTGTCCGCTAGACATCGCGCCTGCTGTAACAAGTGTCAGCACTGAACCCCACATCATGCCATGGGCTGCTGCCAGTTTGAAAATGTCGTTCTTGTCTTTACGGTATTCACGGTATAGCAGCCATCCCAAGTAGAAACTTACGGCTACGAGCAATACTGCGCCAATACCCATCGCAGCGTACATGAGCTCTTCAACATTGGTGTCATTGTTGTAGTGTGAGGCTCTACCACGGGCGGCTTGTATTAATATATAGACCATTTCGAAAACTCCGGCGGCAACGGCAAAACGCACAGCCCAGCGCCAGGTGGCCCGCATGCGAGTGGCAACTGGCAGATATGTGGCTAGTAAAGCCAGAGTGATGAAATAGATAGTCAGCGACGATTCAAATTTTAGCGGCTTTGCCCAAACAGATACATTGTCTAATTGGCGTTGATCGAAGCTCCACAGTATCAATGTCACTATAAACAGGCTGAGCATAAATAATGTTGCCTGCCAGCATAGATTGAAGTGCCTCGATTCCGGATCCAGATACGTGAGTCGATTGTTTAACACATTCGTGGCATTAGTTGTCATTAAGTACTTCCCTTTGACTGATGGACTTTTTTGAGGCCCATGGTGTTCATGCCGTACTGTAGCTTGAACAGTAAGTAGCCGAACGGGCCAAACATAAAAGTTGCTAGCAATATTGGCGCTTGTATCAAGCGTGACATGTGGAGCTTGTTTGCTTCGCGAGCAATCCAGCTACCAATCAGCAGATCGAAGGCTAGAAAGTGCACCCAGCCTGCGAGTGCCGCCATAGGGTGGGTGAAAAGACGTTGTACGTTATTTAAAGTGTCAAAGCCGCCTTCGGCCTGAAAAAAGTACAAGCCGATTAAAAGGGTATAGCCGAGGGACAAACTCAGCGGAATCCAAAGTGCAGGCACTTGGTTTAACCAAGCCCAGCGGCGTGGCAAGAGAATAAGTATTCCCCATCCAATCATGGCTAGTGAGCTGAATGCTGAGAAAAGTGCTTCAGGTTGCATGATAATCGCTCGATCTTTACAGTGTAAAGTTAGGGTAAAATACTATCTTTACACTGTCAAGTTTCGCGTGGAAAGTAAGGCCTGAAAAATGAGTGATTATCACCATGGTGATTTGCGCTACGCACTGTTAGCGGCCGCGCATGCGGTACTAAATGAAAAAGGAATACATGGACTTAGCTTGCGTGCCTGTGCTGCGAAGGCAGGGGTTTCTCATGCAGCGCCTACACATCACTTTAAGTCGCTCAGTGGGTTGCTTACAGAGCTAGCGGTCATCGCATTCACGGATTTTACCGCGACCTTGCGTCAAGCCTATAACGATGAAGACTCAAAAGCACCTTTGCAGCAGCGATTGCAGACAGTTGGTGATGCTTATTTGCAATTTGCTCTGCGCGAACCAGAGCTATTCAAGTTAATGTTTTCTTCGCCCTTACCAGATCAGAGCAATGAGCGATTATGCGAAGTTTCAGGGCAAGCCTATGCCGAACTGACGCGAGTAGTAAAACCCCTGTGTGACGCGCGCGGGATCTATGAGAAAGGTGCTATTGAACAGGCTGAAATTCTTGTTTGGAGCACGATCCATGGCTATGCGCATTTGTCATTGAAACAGATGAGTATCAGCGGCGTTTGCGATGACCTCAAAGCAGGGATGCCTCCTATAAAAATTTTAGGTGAGCTGTTCAGGGCATAGCCACGAATTAGCTTGGCGCTGGCTCATATGTGCAAGAAGCGAAAGAAATCCTAAATGACTTAAAATCAGATTCTGTGTTTTTCTACAATCTGAAATGTTTCTACAACCACAAAAAAACCGGCATATAGCCGGCTTTTTCTCAGGCAGCAAAGAAGGCAGAATTACTTGATTTTGGCTTCCTTGTACATAACGTGCCTGCGAACGACCGGATCAAACTTTTTCATTTCAAGTTTGGAAGTCATGGTGCGCTTGTTTTTTGACGTCGTATAGAAGTGGCCAGTGCCAGCGGACGATACGAGCTTGATTTTATCTCTCATGGAGGAATCCTCTAATTCTTGATCTGGTTAGCACAGTAGCAGGTGTCTAGACCTTTTCACCGCGGGCGCGCAGTTCGCTGAGAACCACGTCGATGCCACGCTTGTCGATAATGCGCATGCCATTGGATGAGACACGCAGCGACACGAAGCGCTTTTCAGCGGCTACCCAGAAACGATGGGTGTGAAGATTGGGCAAGAAGCGACGACGCGTACGGTTCTTTGCGTGCGACACGTTGTTACCTGACATTGGGCTTTTGCCGGTGACTTGGCACACTCTGGACATGCGAGACTACTCCGAATTAGGACTTACACAAAACTTAGCCTGCGGAGTGTAGCGAAATTCTGGCCAACGCTCAAGCCGTGAGAGGCTACTATTTACCCTCATCCGCTAAATAATTAACTATGGACCGCATTTTCATTAAAAACCTGACCGTCGAAACCATCATCGGCATCTATGATTTCGAGCGTGTTACCCCTCAGCGTGTCGTTCTGGATCTGGAAATGTCCGCTGATATCGCCCGCGCGGCTGCCAGCGAAGACGTCGAATCTACGCTCAACTACAAGGAACTGAGTGAAACCCTGACCCAGTATCTTCAGGACAGTCGTTTTCAGCTCATTGAGACCATGGCAGAGCGGGTTACAGAGCTTATTCGCAGCGATTTTGGTGTTCGGTGGGTCAAACTCACCCTCCACAAACCTGATGCGTTGCCAGGCGATATCGATGTGGGAGTCATTATCGAGCGTGGAGACGCTGTTTAATGGATCGGATTGATGCGCTTCCAGAACCAGATGAGACCGCACGCGCCCACAGTCAGCGCTTGCAAGCTCTGATAAAGGGGAAAATTCGCAAAGCTGGAGGTGCGGTGTCATTTGCGGATTACATGAATAGTGTTCTCTATGAACCCGGTCTAGGTTACTACATGGCTGGCGCTGCCAAGTTTGGCGCTGAGGGCGATTTCATAACAGCGCCAGAAGTCTCGCCATTGTTCGGCATGGCGATGGCTGAGCAGATAAAGGAGGTGCTGGGTACTGACGGTGGTTCTGTATTGGAGCTCGGCGCTGGCAGCGGCAAACTGGCTTTGAGCATTATCAATGCTCTGCGCGGGCGGCCCGCTCTTGCGTACTTCATTCTCGAGCCCAGTGCAGAACTTGTGCAAAGGCAACGTCAGTTTCTTCAGACCAAACTGAGTGAGAAAGAGCTGGCATCGGTGACCTGGATCGACGAGTTGCCGAACGAATTTGACGGGGTGGTGATCGCTAATGAGGTTATGGATGCTTTGCCTGTCGAGCGTTTTCGAATGACAGCCGGAGTACCTCAGCAGCTGTGCGTTACAGAGGCATTCATCGTCGAGGCGCGACTGGCAAATAAAAAGCTTATGAAGTGCGTTGCCACTATTGAGGCAGATCTCGGACACCCGTTGCCTGAAGCTTATGAATCAGAAGTGGGCACCCTGTTAGCGCCATGGATGAAATCTCTGGCAACCATGCTGAACAAAGGCATTCTTTTGTTGGTGGACTACGGTTACCCAAGGGCTGAATACTATTCAACCGAGCGTAATCGTGGCACGCTGACCTGCTACTACCGTCATCGCGTCCATGACGATCCCTTCTTTTTGCCAGGTCTTCAGGACATTACCGCCCATGTTGATTTCACCGCGGTAGCAGAGGCAGGGCTTGCCAATAATCTGGAACTTATCGGCTATGCCTCCCAGTCAGCATTCCTGTTAGATAACAATTTGCTGGGATTGGCCGATACTATGCTCGTCGGAGTGAACAGTGAGGCTGATCGCGTAGCGCTTGCTCGGGCGATCAAAACACTGACACTTCCTGGCGAAATGGGCGAACGGTTTCAGGTAATGGCCTTGGGCAAAGGCTATGATCGCCCGCTACAAGGGTTCCGCTCGCAGGATCTTGCTTACCGACTTTAACTATAGAACGCGCAAATGGAACTTTCCCACATTATCTGGCTGGCCCTGGTTCAAGGGCTGACTGAGTTTCTGCCTGTTTCAAGCTCAGCTCATCTGATTCTTGTGCCCAGCTTGTTGAACTGGCCAGATCAGGGGCTGGCGTTTGACGTTGCTGTGCACCTGGGAACACTGTTAGCAGTAGTGTTCTACTTCAGGCGCGATATTGTCACCTTGTTTTTCGCCTGGATAGGGTCGATGAAGCCTGGCAATATGACGCCCGAGGCGCGTCTTGCCTGGGGAGTCATTCTGGGTACCATCCCGGCTGGACTGGTTGGGTTGGCGTTCAAGGATGTCATTGAGGTGCATCTTCGTTCGCCTCTGGTCATTGCCGCTACCACCATCATATTTGGATTGCTGTTGTGGTACGCCGATAAGCGTAGCCGCCTCGCCCGTGACGAATACACCTTAAGCTGGCAGGATTTTATTGTTATCGGTGGTGCGCAGGCCATGGCGCTTATTCCGGGAACATCGCGTTCAGGTATCACTATTACTGCCGGTTTACTATTAGGCCTGACTCGCGAGGCCTCCGCTCGTTATTCCTTTTTGTTGTCTATCCCTATTATCGTCCTGTCAGGACTAGGCGTGACCAAGGATCTTGTGACGAGTCCCTTGCCAGTGGAGTGGGGCACTTTGTTTCTTGGAACGATAATTGCCGCGATCAGTGCTTTTATTTGTATCTACTATTTTCTGGCCTATATAAACAAGATCAGCATGACGCCATTTGTCATTTACCGTTTATTACTCGGCGTGGTGTTGCTCTGGGTGTTCTTTTAACAATAGCCGAACACTAAGGGGCTGGGGACGAAAAAAGCGCATTTGCAGAAGTATTCATTAGGGACGCTCAGCCCGCTCACTCAGCAAAAATGGATCCGAACGAATAGCTAGCTATTCAAGCGGTGAACAACTTTGCTGAGTAAGATGTTTGAATGACCGTAAATGTGCTTTTTTGCCTGCAGTCCTAAGACGCAGGCACTGTCAATTCAAACGTCTCTCCACCCAGGCCATGTACTGAATCATTGGCCTGCAAAGTTACGGTGGCGATACCCGCGGGAATCTCAAGTGTGAGAGAGCGAGTAAATGGTTGCTCGTTTTCATGCGGATGGGCTAGTTCGCGTACGCCTAGTATCGTGCCATCGGGTCCCACGACATCCCATCGGTCGGCGTAATGGTCCCACCCGACGTCTGCGTGCCTGACCGTAGCGTCGATACGGTAGCGGCCATCTCCCAGTGCGGTAATACTACCGCCGACAACATCTGCTTCGCCAGCGTAGGCTGCGGTAGTTGACAATGTAGCTAGCCCTGCAAAGCTGAGCGCTAAGAAAAAAAACAGCATTTCAAACAAGCGCCTAGATATGCCTGTGTAGATTTTCGAAGAGAATTGCGATGGATTCATGGTAGTTTTTCCTGACAGTTTCGTTCTTTTGATGTTGTATTGTCGGTCGTCGATATCTATATCGTGGTTCACCGTTGCTAGCGGCTCGGTTTGCGGAATTGTACGGCGTTTGTTCATGCAGCTTGTTAGTAGGCGATTAAGTATAATCATGCTTCGATTAACAAATTTCCCTCAAGTTCACCGATTGCCGGAACCGAAGTACATGCCGTTACAACGACCGCCGCCTGTGATTACCCGAAATATCGGAGGGGACCCGCGCATCGTTGGTCCAGTACTGCAATTTTCCCTGCTGATTGTCCCAATCGTGATGAACTGCTTCTACATGGTCTACGCCATGGCAGGCTGGATAATCGACGGGCGCGACAAGCTCAACTGGTCCCTGGAGGCACTCTCTGTCGGTGTGTGGGTGTGTTTAGGCATGCTTTTATATTGCTTGCTGGTACTTGGATACGTGCGTTGGCGTGGAGGTAATTTCTGGCATCCGCTCTCTGTGTCAAGTATTGGGCACATTATTCTTGCTGTGTTACTCACATTGTCCATCTATATCACTATTAATTTGTAACATCCCTTCATGAACTGGAGCTATCAGTCGATAGTTATCTCCTTAGGTGCGCCGAATTCTTATGCTACAGAACGACACAATGCCGTTTGATTTTTCGCCAAGTGGATTATTCGCTATCAGGCACCTGCGATTCAGGCGCCTGTGGGTGAGTATAGGGATCCTGATGGTCATGGCTGTCGTGCTGGGTTCAGTCAGCTCATTGCCCGGTTCGCTGAAGTCGGCAATGCAGCACGACAAGCTGCTTCACACCATGGCATACGCTTGCATGATGGGCTGGTTTGCACAAATCTATCGGCACGATCTCACCAGACTTGTTCTGGTAGTAGGGCTCATTAGCATGGGAATCGCCATTGAATTCATTCAAGGCGCCAGCGGTCATCGTCAATTCGATATTTTGGACATGGTGGCCAACACCTCTGGTGTAGTGTTGGCATGGGCACTGGCTTATACTTGGGTAGGCAACACGCTCGCATGGGCAGAGCAGTATTTTTGCAGGGTTGTGCTGAAAGCCTGACGTCGAAAGCTACGCACGGTGCTGCAGTCTGCGCTCTCGCTCAATACCAATACTGACGTATGAAAATCTGGGTAGACGCAGATGCTTGTCCCGTCGCCATGCGCAAGATCCTGTTCAAGGCTGCCCAACGCACTGGAACACAAGTGACCCTGATTGCCAATCAGGCTATATCCGTGCCCAGATCACCCTTGATCACCATGCGACAGGTGCCTCAGGGTTTTGACGTTGCCGATGATGAAATTGTGCGACAAGTACAATCCGGTGATCTTGTCATTACCAGTGACATTCCCCTGGCCAGTGAGGCAATCGATAAAGGCGCAACAGCATTGAGTGGTCGGGGTGAACTATTTGACAAGGACAATATTCGAGGTTTGCTGAATATGCGTGACTTCATGGATACACTGCGTGGCAGCGGTATCCAGACCGGTGGACATGCCGCGTTGGGGCAGTCGGAAGTGAAAGCGTTTGCCGATCAGCTTGACCGATGGTTAGCGCGACGGGGGAAGTAGCAACTCCATAATTCGGGCTAGAGTTCAGGCAAGAGTTCAGGCTAGACAAGCGGGCACAAATTGCTGGACACTACACGACAACTACGTCCATACATTGAAACTCGATGATGTTTCCGTCGCAAATCAGTCTTACCTTTATTTCCTGTGTTTTGTTGTCATTCGCTATGGCGGCGGAATCTGTCGCCCAAGGCAAGGCAGATCTTAATCCATCAGATGTCTCCATTGCCATGCAGGACGGCCAGGCAGTTTTGCTTGTCAATGATCAACCATTTCCGGTGCACGGCGCAGGCATGGGCTATACCGAGGAGCGTGGTATTGCAAGTCTTGCCAAAGCGGGTGGCAATGCATTTCGTACGTGGGATGCATCAGCACTTGATGCGCAGCTGGACGCGGCGTTAGAGCATAATCTTATGGTGCTTGTTGGACTCGATGTGGGTAAGCAGTTGCAAGGGTTTGACTATAGCGATACATCGTCAGTAGAGCAGCAGCATCAAAGGCTTTTATCTATTGTCGAAAAATACCGGAATCATCCCAAGGTGCTTGGATGGATCCTTGGCAATGAACCCAATCTCATGGTGGATGCAAACGGGCAAGTCATTCCTGCTGATTCGAAAGTCTATGAAGCTGTGGGTAAGCTTTCCAAAGATATCAAGGCTATTGATCCTCACCATCCTACGACTATAGCATTTGCATTTACCGCAACCTTGGCTGATGATATTACTGCGGCGATACAGGCAATTCCAGACTTGGATTTTGTTTCACTGCAAGCCTACGGCGCCTTGGGCATTATTCCGCAGATTGTGAAAGACATGAAATTGACAAAACCTTTCATGATTACAGAGTATGGCCCGCTAGGACATTGGGAGATGCCTGCCACGCCATGGGGTCGGGAAATCGAAGAGCCAAGCGGAACAAAGGCTGAGGGCATGCTTGCTCGTATGCAGGGCAGTGTCATAGATGATCCTACCGGACAATTGCTCGGTAGCTTTGCGTTTCTCTGGGGGCATAAACAGGAACGTACGCCTACCTGGTACGGTTTGTTTCTGGACACTGGCGAAAGAACTGCATCTGTGGATACCTTATCGACAGTGTGGAGTAATGGCTGGCCGGGTAACCGTGCGCCTTCAGCATGGTCGATTACATTGCAAGAGCAGACACCTGATAAGGGCGTACGGGTAGGTTCAAGCGAGCAGGTATCTGCCCGCGCCATCATAAATGACCCTGAAAACGATAACTTGACTGTTCGCTGGGAGTTGCTCAAAGAGGTTGATGAGCGAAGTCATGGAGGGCATTTCGAACGTCGTCCGGATGCTGCGGAACTAAACGATCAAAAGAGCACGGAAGAGGGTGAGGAGTTTGGGCTGACCTTCACTGCACCGGCAAGCCCCGGGGAGTATCGTCTTTTTGTTTATGCTGTGGATGGTAACGATGGTGGTGCAACCGCTAATATTCCCTTTCTGGTGGTAGAGTAAAACAAATGCGTTCAGCTCTCTGCAACGCAGCGTAAGGCTTGATCACTGAAATACCTATCTGCAGAAATTCTGCTCTTTAAATGCTCGAAATAAAAGGAATACAATTCAAAATGCAGTTGACATACCTTCTCCAAGAAGCGTTCCTGTGTTTGGCAAAATATTTCAACTGAAAAAAGAAAAATTGCATATATGCCTGGAAGACTGGGCCTCCGAATTAGGCACTTTGTACAAAATAATACTCGGTTCACAACCGGTATAAATTGTCTCTGATGCAGCAGAGATTCACAAAATTCTAAACAAGAGACCCGAACATTTCCGGCGTCGAAAGATCATGGAGGAAGCTGCGGATGAAATGGGTATCAACGGAATTTTTACATCGGACGGAGAGTTGTGGAAACAACAGAGAAAGCTAATTACTCATGCATTCCAACAGGAAAACATGAAAGAGTTTATGCCTACCATGCAGTTAGTGACCGACAGATTAATAAATTATTTTGACGAATGCTACGCGCAGAGAAAAAAGATAGACATCCTGGAAGTCATAAACTCCTACTCGGTGTTGCATAAAATTCCGGCCCAGAACCGCTTCGCTGCTTCTATACCAGCATCTAAGGACCGAAGGCGGCCCCGGCTGTACTCATTTTCCAGGATCTCACCTAGTTGACTAGGCCTGCGCGGCCCGACTCAATCCAGTAAAAACTCCGTGCAGCCGGGGCCGCCACCGGTACTTATATACAGCTCTATAAGCTTCTGGACTCGAAATTTTATGCACACCAGGGATTACAAAAATTCGCTACTCGGGTTAGCAGGTTGAGGTGTGAAGTCTTTGCCGCTCTGACGTTATAGTGCTACAGTGGAAACGCGAGTGGTGTACGAGGCACGATGTTGCATTGTCGAGGGCGCCTATTCCTTAAAATTTATCTGGAGGATTTTAATGCACACTTTAGTAAGATCAACGCGACGCCTATTTCTGGCATCAGCAAGTGTTGCGCTGTTGTTTTCGGTGCTGTCTACATCTGTTTTAGCTGCTTATCCTGAGCGACCGATAACACTGATTGTTCCGTGGAGCGCTGGTGGAGGTACTGATGCAACTGGTCGTATGATCGGTACATTGCTGGAAAAAGAATTGGGTAAACCTGTGAACGTTGTAAATCGCACAGGTGGCAGCGGTGTTGTGGGTCATTCAGCGATCGCAAATGCGAAGCCAGACGGCTACACCTTGGGTGTTGTTACTGTTGAAATCGGCATGATGCATTGGGCGGGATTAACCGAACTTACCGGGAAAAATTATACGCCCATAGCACTCTACAATTATGATGCAGCGGGTTTAATGGTCAGTGTTGATTCTCCATGGACCAGCGCAACAGATGTGCTGGATGCGATTAAAGCAGAACCTGGCAAACACAAAGGTTCGGGCACTGGCCAGGGTGGTATTTGGCATCTGGCTTTAGCTGGAATGTTAAACACAGCCGGAATTACTCCAGACGCTGCACCGTGGGTACCGTCAAAAGGTTCAGCGCCGGGTTTGCAGGAATTGGCATCTGGTGGTGTGGATATCGTAACCAGCTCAATTGTTGAAGCTTCAGCCTTAATTGATGCCGGTAAAGTAAAGTCCCTCGCGGTTATGGATACTGAGCGCAATCCGGCGTTTCCCGATGTCCCAACGTTAGTGGAGTCGGCTGATCTTGATTGGCAGATGGCTGCTTGGCGCGGATTGGCAGGTCCTGAAGGTCTTCCTGATGATATCACTGCCACATTGACTGCTGCATTCGGTACGGTTTGGAAATCAGATGAATTCCAGGACTTCATGAATGGTCGTGGATTTGGTTTAGTTTGGAAGCCGGGCGACGAATTCAGTTCATGGATGAGTGATAGTGATGCAGCGTTAGGTGGTGTTATGCAAGCAGTGGGTCTGGCCAAATAGGCTTGCAGCAACATTAGGCGATCGCACACTATGCGATTTAATGATGCATTAACGGGTGGCGTGTTAGTGATTTTTGCAATAGCGGAAATCACTTATACGCGTACCTTTCCATCTCTGTTCGGGCAAAGCTATGGGCCGGATCTTTTTCCAAGAATTATTGGTTACGGACTACTTGCCACTGGTACGTTGTTGATAGCTCGTGGCGTGCTGCAAAAAATACGTGCAGGTGCGCAAGGTCGTTGGGTAGCGCTTGGCCCGTGGGTTGGGCAATCTCACCACGAAATTAACCTTCTATTAGTTCTGTTTGCACTGATCGCTTATATATTTTTATCAGACTGGGTCGGTTTTATGCCGATGTCAATGCTCATACTGTCAGTGCTATTGTACCGCTTAGGCAGCTCAATTTCAGTATCCCTGTTAATAGCTGCTGTAACCACGGCTGTGCTGCATGTTATGTTTGCCAAACTGCTGCTTGTTCCATTACCGACCGGTTTGCTAACAGGTTTGGTTTACTAGTCAACAGTGGACGCATTGCTTCTAGCATTACAGCTTGTTTTTCAACCATTTGTGCTGGGCGTAATGCTGTTGGCAGCACTATTTGGTTTGTTCATCGGTTCCATTCCGGGACTAACCGCCACCATGGCAACAGCGCTTCTCATTCCGTTTACGTTTTATATGGACCCGGTGCCGGCAATTGCCTGCATAGTCACAACAGTTGCCATGGCAATATTTGCAGGCGACATCCCTGGTGCATTGCTGCGCATCCCTGGAACACCGGCATCTGCTGCGTATTGTGATGAAGCTTACGCGCTGACTCGTAAAGGACAAACCGAACTGGCTTTGGGAACCAGCCTTGTATGCGCGGCTATTGGCGGCGTTATGGGCTCTCTGGTGTTATCGCTGACAGCACCGGTACTGGCAGAATTTGCCATTCAATTTTCTTCCTACGAATATTTCTGGCTTGCTTGTCTGGGTTTATCCTGTGCTGTGATTATTTCTACCGGCTCAACTCTGAAAGGTTTCGTATCCTTGTTACTCGGACTTTTTATAGCCACGATAGGTATCGACATAACTGCAGGTCATCCGCGATTCACCTTTGGCAGTGTCGAGATGATGGCGGGAATCAGTTTTATACCGGCAATGATTGGTATGTTCGCCATTTCAGAAGTGATACGGTTTGTAGTTTCAACAGCGCCTGCTGAAACAGTGGTTCAGCAACCGATCAAAAAGGTGTTTTCAGGCATTGGCATTGTGCTTTCAAAATACAAGTTGAACGTCGTTAGAGGAGGGGCCATTGGAGCAGTGGTAGGCATTCTGCCAGGTGCAGGTGCTGATATTGCAGCCTGGATTTCTTTTGCTGTATCAAAACGCTTCTCTAAAGATAGAGATAAATTTGGCACCGGGCATGTTGAAGGACTTGTGGATGCGGGTACGGCAAACAATGCTGGACTCTCCGGTGCCTGGGTGCCGGCACTGGTATTTGGTATTCCTGGAGACTCAATAACTGCGATTGCCATTGGTGTGCTTTACATGAAAGGTATGAACCCCGGACCAACGGTTTTTCTTAGTCAGCCAGAGCTCATACATTCGGTGTTTGTGGTTTTCTTTTTGGCTAATTTGGCGCTAATACCACTTGGTTTTATCGCCATAAGGTTTTCACGTCAAGTTTTACGTGTTCCAAGAAACGTGTTAATACCCATCATATTGATGTTTTGTATTGTTGGTTCATTCGCCATTAATAATACAGTGTTTGGTGTAAGCGTCATGTTGGTGATGGGAGTGCTCGCCTACCTTATGGAGGAAAACGGTTTTCCGGTTGCACCAACTATTTTAGGTCTTGTGCTTGGCACTATGCTGGAGGACAATTTCATGTCGTCCATGATTAAAGCGGATGGCGATCTTATGGGGTTCTTCTCACGACCTATAGCAGCCACACTGGGTATTCTGGTGATCGCGCTTTGGGCTGTACCGATATTGCGTTTTCTATACGGAGCTATCGCTAATCGGCATTTATAAATTCTTTAACCTCTTGTCAGTCCAGCGCTGAAAATTCACCACCAACTCGTGTGCATTTATTTTTAGCGGCAACATTCGCGAACTTGAAAGAGCTTAATTCAATCCGAACCTTTGGCTAGCTGAACACTTAATGAGCCGTGCTAAACATCACCAGCTCCTGGAGTGTCAACTGCATTGTCGGTTGGTGCTGAAACAGTCTTTAGTTCGAGTGATTAGGCAAGCAGCGCAAACTATTGCAACAGCCGCAGTGCGGCACCCAGCAATGCGGCCAAAAGCAATATTCTTGTGATGCTCCAATGCAGGTGAAACGCCAGGAAACAGCTGAACAAAAACAATGCGGCAGCAAGCCATTCGATAGAGGCTAGCACGGGTTGCCATAGAGTGAGTGGCCCCAGCTTTTCATAGTTTACTTCTGAAAACAGCACATGCATGGCAAACCAGATCGATAAGTTCAGAATGACGCCAACTACGGCAGCAGTAATTGCCTGAAGGGCGCCTTTGAGCCTTGGCTGAGTTGATATCCAGTCGATATACGGAGCTCCTGCAAAGATCCACAGGAAACACGGTGTGAAGGTAGTCCAGAGTGCGACAAGCGCTGCGCTGAATCCCAGTAAAAAGCCGCCTTCCTTAAAGCCTGCCAGGAATCCGACAAACTGGGTGACTAATATCAACGGCCCGGGCGTTGTTTCAGCAAGTCCTAGCGCATCGATCATTTCACCGGCCGTCAACCAGTTGAACTGAACCACAGCATCTTGCGCCATGTAAGCAAGCACCGCATAGGCACCGCCGAATGTAACCACGGCTAGCGTAGAGAAGAATTTCCCGATTTCAACCAGTATGTCTGGAGCGCCGAATAAAGCCAATGCCAGCAGGGGTAGCAACCAGATGAAAAGCCAGATGAAGATTGTTTTCAGTGTTTCCCTTGCTGATACTCGCTTGCTGCTTGTGAAGTTCTCTTGCTGGCCCGAACTTCCCGTAAACCACCCGATAAAACCTGCCATTAATACGATCAGCGGGTAGGATATTGAAAAAAAGAAAATCCCGACAAATGCCAACGTTGCGATAAGCCAATGTAGCTGCCGGGTTAGTGCCTTTTTGCTTACGCGAAGCAATGCTTCAACTACGACTACCAGGACGGCAGCTTTGATTCCATAAAAGAGTGCCGATACTAAAGGTACATCACCGAATGAGCTATAGATGGCAGCCAATACCATGATGACGACAGCGCCCGGCAGCACAAACAGAAGTCCTGCAGTGAGACCACCGCGTGTTCCATGCAGTCGCCACCCGGCATAGGTTGAGAGTTGCATTGCCTCCGGTCCAGGCAATAGCATGCAAAAGCTTAAGGCATTCAGAAACTGCTGCTCGGAGAGCCACTGACGTTTCTGTACAACTTCGGTATGCATAAGTGCTATTTGAGCCGCTGGGCCACCAAAAGACAGCAGGCCTATTTTCCACCAAACCTGCGTTGCTTCAGCCAGAGAGGGATGATCTTCTGGGCTCGCTTTCTCGGCTATTTCATTCATGGCGCTCAGGCACTCTTCGATGAGGCTGACCAGTCATGACCTTCCTCAGTCGCATCTCGTGCCCACCGGTAAAAAGCATCGTACAGAGTCATACCTGCGTCAAGCTGTACAAGGTCGTCCCGGTACATTCTTGAAAGGCCTGGAGACATTGCCATGAGGCCAGATGCCTCAGGTGCCAGATCATGTTTGTTGGTATCAGCTCCTCGCACAATTAGTGCTAAGCGAGACAAGGCAGAATTTTCCATACCGAATTCTTCAATCATCATATCGAATGTGCATCGCTCGCCTCGGTGTGTCCAGAATGCATCCTCTATATCAAAAGGGGTAGCATTGAATCGGTCAGCGACATTGTTGACCTGTGAGGCTGCGACAAACAAAAATTGCGCTTCGGGATCAACAAACCTTCTTATCAGCCAAGGGTAGGCGATCCGGTCTATTTTGGGTCGATGTTTCGTGACCCATACTGTACGGCCTGACGCATCCAGAGGTGGTAATTTATTGGTATTCACCATAGGCAGCCCTGCATCTCTCCAGCTGAACTGACCGCCTTGAAGTGTTTCTGCGTGAATACCTTCGTTGCGCAATAGCGCCGCTGCACCTTGATTGATTTTCAGGCCCTTTTGACAATATACAATTACGGATTTTCCCTGCAGGCTTTCAGAAAATTCAGCGACTTTCATAAAGTCATACCTGTATGCGCTGGGAATTAATTGAGGATCATCATCAAAATCCTCGTCAATCCGTACGTCCAGCAGCACTGGACAATCTGGTGTACTCACCAATCGAGATAGGTTAGCGGGTGAAATTTCATTAAACGACGCCATAGGGCATCCTCCATGTCAGGTATTAAGTAAGAAGGATGCAAGATTTGGCTGGCGCCTCACGAGGCTCGTTGCAAACCCCAGATACACTGTATAGCTTACGTCAAATGCCTGTGTCAAGAGGGGGCTCGGAATTAGTAGTCTATAAGCAGGATAATGGTGCGCTTGTTACCCTGGTTTGGGATCTTGCAGGTGTTCTGTTGTACTTTGTACGCTCTCATTTAAGTATTAGCATCTGATTGGAAACTCTTTGAAACCAGTAAGCTTAATAACTGAACAATCAAAATTCTCTTATTTCAAACCATTCACATTTGGATTTACTCGGCAAACAGGTCATTCAACTTTTATCCGCATTAGGGGTTGTCACAAAATAACTTAAGCATCTTGGAAGCTCTGCTAATCTTGTTTTATGAGTACGAACTATGACAGATTGTAAGAGAAGTTGTCAGTATTGCTGCCATCCCTCGATGAGAAGCAGAAGCGACTGCTGGTTGGAGCGGAGGCGTCGAACATTGGCTAGGGAGGTGTCAAGATGCTTTCTGAAATAACGGGTATGAGTCGAAACACTATCTCCAAGGGCGTATTCGAATTTAAAAGCGGGGATCAGGTAGGATCTAGAGTAAAGAGCTCACCGTAGATAAAAAGAAGACGCATCAGTGATCATCTCAAACAATACTTGATTGCCGTCAGTACTAACGGCGACTCGCCCTGGGATGCCTTCAATACTACTCATGTCGGCTATAGTGCGTGAACGAAAAGTGTTGCGTTCTATTTCAGCAATCAGCTTTTGCCCAAATGTGTAGACAAGACGATTATCAGGCAGCCAGTCGAAACTGCCGATCTCGTCTATGCCCTGAATGATTGCTTCACCATTTCTTGAAAATGGCAATGCTGGAACCTGAGAGACAGTTTTCAGAATCCTTCCAGTAGAGCGCCATTGATTGCCCATCAGGAGCGAGTTTTACAGGTCCATCGACACTGTCTGGTAGCTCCAGCACAACATTCGGAAATCCAGTTAGCGCATCGCGAATGATGATGCGATCATTAAAGTATGAGCATCCGTTTATTAGAAATCGCACATCGTCGTGCAGCTCCACGATTTCCAGTCCGTTCCTGCTGGGGTGAGCCGAATCCCCTGCGAGCTGTACAGTTTCGCCCGTGCTCAGATCGAGGTATGAGGCGTTAACCAGTCTCAAAAACCCGTCCGCTTAAAGAGCCATTCAGGCCAACGGATGGGTATGGGTCCGATCCCCGCGACCGTTGGAGCCATCAAATGATGGGCCACCACTGCCACCACTATCGCCACAGGATGCAAGCACAGGTAGAAACATACAGTCCAGTAAAAGTTGACGACCTGTTGAACTTAAGAATCTGTAACTTCCGTGTCGATAATGCAGCATGCCAGAAATCCAATCTCCAATAAAATCACATAGAAACACTAAATCCTGGAATTTTACAGGATCAAAGCACAATGTTTTAGTATTGTCACATGGGCAGTTAGCATTTTATCTTTGCGTTTATTGGCTCAGCAATTCGGACAGTACACCACTTAGAATTTGCATAGATGAATTCAGGTAAACGGGCTCTATCGGGCCCATGACATCTTCGATGCTGCCAAGACGCGTAAAGCTAGCGGTCCAGCTCCCAGACAACCCAGTGTGTTTTATAGCCGTTGACATAGAGCGTTTCCTTGAGCGTGATAATTTCGTGGGTCGAGTGGATGCTCCGGGCCAGTTCCGCCTGTTGGCTACCACTAAATAGAGGGGTGGTATGAAACGGAAACTCGAATTGAGGTAGGTCAGATTCTGCGTTGTTGGTAGCTCGCCGGAATACTTGCCAATTGGTGTAAGTGTTTTCTGCGCTTTGTGTCCACTGTGCAGCCGCAGGTAGAGTCATGCCTGCAGATGCTTTCCTGGCGGTGGACTCTTCCCAGGCATCCAGTTGGATCAAGCCGCGAGCAGTCTCTATACGGTGGATATTATCCAACGTAAATTCAGTGATCACCTCTCTTTCGGCATTGCCCGTTCCCATGCATTGGTGGCGTACACCTTGGCCCGAGCGAAAGCTTGCTGAATCGATTAAGGCAATCAGGTCGTCTTCATTCAGATGAGTTTGTTGGGCATCGTGTTCAGCCGAATACGTCATCAGCGCATACTCATCACCGAGCATCTGCTTCAAAGGTGATACATCGCCGCAGCTGTTAGCATGCGCCTGCGTGCTCAGTGCTCCAAAAAGCGCAGCCACCTTGCCTATATTAAGAAATTCCTTGTTAATCATTTGTTCCTCCAGAACGCGAATGTTACACAGGAGGAAAGATTCGACATGCCGACGTGCTCACAATATGATGTGTTGTGAGTCGATACCTTTGCGCTTAATTTCTAAGCTTTGAACTGGTAGATATATTTTATTTCGGTGAAAAGTGTGTGTTAAACCCTAGTGTTGCATAAAATTCCGGCCCAGAACCGCTTCGCTGCCTCTATAGCAGCATCTAAGGCGCTGTACTCATTTTTCCTGGATCTCACCTAGAGTGACTAGGCTCAATCCAGTAAAAATTCCGTGCAGCGCCTTATATACAGCTCTAGAGGCTTCTGGACTCGAAATTTTATGCAACACTAGGGTAAATGTATTTTTTTAACACTTTATAAAGCTGAAAAACTTGTGCAAAGCAGTCCAGGGCTCGTCACTGCATAGATTTGAAAGCACTATCGTTCGCTCGTTTCGTCTGAACCCGATGAAACAATAGAGGCTAATTACGTTGATGGATTGTCCGCCATGGTAGAGGGGTCGAACGCTCGCTATATAATTGAAGATAGCGCCCAGAACCTGTTTTCAGATATTGGCGTTACCTAGTGGGCATACAACTGGGGGGCAGTTTATTGATAAAGCGATCTTGTAGCAGCAGTGCTCTTGCTCGATGATAATCATTGCGTATTGGTGCGAAGCCACTGTTTGATGGCACTGACTTGTGCAAGAGTAATCTCATCGGCAATGCTTGATTTGTCCGTAATTGAACGAGCCATTGTTGCTGTGTCAACGCTTATAAAAGCTTTTGCTGCATTGGCGATGAACGTGGCTTGTGGATATTCCTTATCTTCAAAACCCAGACGACCGCGTGCATCGGCCTGACAAACCTTCAGAAAATTCCAGAATCGTTCCCTCTTTCGAATAACATCCAGTGACTTGAGCAACTTTACAAGGGTTGTCGCCCTTAGTTCAAAAGCACGATGGCAATGCGTATGAAAACGGGCACTCAGGATGGCGAGATCACGCGTTTTTTTAGGAACTCGCAGGCGCGCGCACAGTGCTTCGGTAATATCTGCGCCGCGTTCTTCATGCCCATTGTGTCCAGGCAATACGTCTTTGGGTGTTGTGGCCTTGCCCAGATCATGACACAGCGCAGCGAACCGTACGGCAATGTCAGAGCTCAGTAATGTCGCCTGCTCGAGCACCATCATGGTGTGCAGGTAACAATCAATCTCAGGATGCCATTTGGCTTTCTGTGGAATACCGCGTAGTGCAAAGACTTCGGGAAGAACTACCTCAAGAGCGCTACAAGCATTGAGAGCATCAAAAAATGCCCGCGGTGTCTCAGCCAGCAGTGCTCCATGCATCTCTTGCCAAACACGCTCTGCTACCAAACTGCTGACCTCGCCGTTGCGCACCATTGTTTGCATAAGTAGGCAAGTTTCCTCAGCTACGGTAAAATTGAGGTGAGCGAAGCGGGCCATGAATTTTGCAACGCGCAATACGCGAACTGGATCCTCGACGAACGCTTCCGATACGTGTCTCAGCACACGGTTGTCTAGATCATTCTTGCCATTATGCGGATCCACCAGCTCACCGCTGCTCGTCTTGGCCATGGCATTGATGGTTAAATCCCGACGGCCTAGATCCTCTTCAAGAGTGACTGAGGAATCTGTATTGAAGGCAAAACCATGGTAGCCGGCACCGGTTTTGCGCTCGACACGTGCCAGCGCATATTCCTCGTGTGTAACCGGATGCAAGAATACGGGAAAGTCTTTGCCAACGGGTTTGAAACCAGCATCAAGCATGGCATCCGGTGTGCATCCCACCACGACATAATCCCGGTCAGATACAGGTAAGCCCAATAGTTCGTCGCGTACGGCGCCCCCTACAAGATAGGTAGCGCCAGGTATCTGTAATGATCCGGAGTTCATAACGCCGATGGTACACTCATCGGCCTGATTCCTCGATTGCTTTTACCTGTGAACTATCTATCACACAAGACGTTTAGGGCGCTACTAGGCTGCCTGGCTATGTTGGCCGGAACTGGCTGCAGCACTATCAGCTACTACTCGCAGGCCGTTGGTGGGCACCTGAAATTGATGCGAGCGAGGCAACCCCTGGTGGATGTTCTCGCGGACGAGGCAACATCACCGGAATTACGCGACAAGCTGCAAACTCTGGTGGAGGCCAGAGAGTTCGCCGTAACAGAGCTCGGGTTGCCAGACAATGACAGTTATAGTTCGTTTGTTGAAACGGGCAGGGATGCTGTCACGTGGAACGTTGTGGCAGCGACAGAATTTTCTGTCAATCCTGAAACCTGGTGTTTTCCCGTAGCAGGTTGCGTCAGTTACCGAGGTTACTTCGATCGTGCCGATGCCGATGCATTTGCAGCAGACCTTGCTAAAGAAAACTATGATGTCACTGTTGGTGGCGCATCAGCTTATTCCACTCTGGGCTGGTTTGACGATCCCATTCTTGACACCATGTTGCGCGGTAACGATACGCGATATGTAAGCACGCTTTTTCACGAGCTTGCGCATCAGGTGCTTTATGTTAAGGACGACAGTAACTTCAATGAAGCCTATGCCTCATTCGTCGAACAGATAGGCATGCGTATGTGGCTGGAGCAACGTGGAGAATCTGACCGCATTGCTCAGTACGATTCATCATTAGAGCGAGTGGAAGATTTTGTAGAATTACTGAAATTAACTCGTGAAAACTTGCAGGCGACATTTGCCAAAGAGCTTGATGAGCAAGCCATGCGCGCCGAGAAGGCAGCGGTGTTCGAGCAGATGAAAGTGGACTACGAAGCCCTGAAAATGACTTGGAGCGGATATTCGGGGTACGACAACTGGTTTAAGCGTGATTTGAACAATGCACGACTGGTTGCTGTGTCCACGTATCGTCGTTACGTGCCAGCCTTCCATGCCATGTACATCGAGGCCGGTGAAGACTTGATGAAATTTTATGAGGTTGCGCGTGTCACCGCTGAGCTACCGGCCAACGAGCGAAGGGAGCGTCTGGATGCTTATCTGGCAGCGCTTGATGCGACATCGTGAGCAACGTTGGTAGCGATCGATACCCTGATCATTAGTCTATGCGGCCGATAAAAACTGCGTTTTATCCTGAAATTGATTGCGCAAGAGCTATCAGGGGGTACCTGTTGACGACTGACTTAAAGGTTTGTGAAACAATTACTTAACTTTCAGTTCTCTCTTTTAAGCTTATTTTGCCGTAGAAGAGAAAACGTAAAAGCTAGGTAAGTATTTCACTATCCCTAAGCCATGCGTTTTCATTAGTTATATTTAAATGCATTGTACGAAAGTATAAGTAGCTTTCCGAAGCTGAGATTGTGTCGACTATTAAGTCGACTATTAAAATGGTGACTTGTCATAGTGTTCTGATATTCTGGACTTTCATTTGCCATTGATGTATTACTGCATTGTCGAGGTCTGACTTGAATGCTGATGTCGGAGGTTCTATCTTCCAGGGTAGATTTCAGCACTATTTACCTAACACGGGAATAAACAGTGTAATAGCTGATTTGCCCTTTCCAACTGCGTTTTGAAGGAGCACTGATATGAGAGCAACAACTTCAATAATTGGATTCACGCTTATTCCGCTATTTTATTCAATAGCCGCTTATTCGGCAACAGAGCTATGGAGTGCAGATGGGTTTTCGAATCCTGAAAGCGCTCTTTACGATAGTGCTCGCGATATCATCTATGTATCTAACGTCAATGGTGCGCCAACTGACAAGGATGGTGCTGGACATATCTCTCGAATGAGCAAAGACGGCAAGGTGCAGGATCTGGAATGGGTGACTGGGCTGAATGCACCCAAAGGTCTTGTACAGCACGATAACAAATTGTATGTTTCAGATATTGATCAACTGGTGTCTATTGATGTCGAGTCTGGCAACGTGATTAAATCATGGGATGCACAAGATGCAAAGTTTCTCAACGATCTGGCAGTTGATGAGAACGGCAATGTGTATGTATCCGATATGCTGACCGACAGTATTTACAAACTTGAAGACGATACGCTTTCATTGTGGTTGCAAGACGAGGCCTTGCAACACCCGAATGGCCTGCAGATTGACGGCAATCGATTGTTGATAGCGCCTTGGGGCAAGGATCTACAGGAAGATTTTAGTACCAAAGTGCTCGGTCACCTGGTTGCGGTCGACTTAAGCGATAAGTCTATATCCACTGTTGGGTCAGGCGAGCCTGTCGGCAATCTGGATGGTCTTGAATCAGATGGTGAAGGTAATTGGCTTGTGACAGATTGGGTGGCTGGCGCATTGTATCGAATTGCTCCGGATGGCAACGCCGATCTGCTGATGGACTTGAATCAAGGAAGTGCCGATCTGGGTGTCATAAACAACGAAGACATTGTTCTGTTGCCGATGATGAACGATAACAAGGTTATCGCTATCACGACTCGCTAAAACCATTCCGATGACGTCAGAAGGCCTCGTCGGTCCTGTGCTGCCTGGATATACAGCAATACCAGTACTTTTTATTTGAAACCAACGTCCACCATCGGTATGCTGACGGCATCCCTCAAGCACAAGATGTTCTGTTGTTGGTAGAGGTGGCACACAGCTCTCTGGATTTTGACAGCAAGACGAAAGCCAGACTCTACGCGGCGCACCGGATTATGGAATACTGGTTAGTGGATGTCGTCAACCGACAACTGCTCATTTTCAAAGAACCCCAAAAAGATGGCTTTGGCAAAGTGTTGACATTGAGAACTCCTTCATCTCATTGCCCAGATGCATTGGCGCATGTCAGTATCGATATGTCGGGTCTATTTCCGGCGCTACCAGGTAGCGGGTAAACGACTCGTGGCATTTAGTCAATTGTCACCGGCCACGTTGGGAGAAGTCGCTGGTCTGGCGAACCAGGATGGCGGGCGACACCCTTAAAGGCTATCCATAAGGCAGGGCCACTAATACATCCCCGTTTATCAGGCTCTCAACCTCGCGCAGATTCCTTGATAAAACTGCCATCGTCAAGATCGCGAAGGGCTTGCTGAATTTCCTGTTGCGTATTCATCACTATAGGCCCATGCCAGGCAACAGGCTCTTTTAACGCCTTACCCGAAATCAACAGAAATCTGACAGCCTCATCGCGGGTCTCTACCACGATTTCATCGCCAGTATCAAACAGCACTAACGTCCGGTTACCTGAACGATCCCGAAGAAATACTTCTTCTCCGCCGATCTCTTTCTCTACCTGGATGCCTAAAGGATCAGAGGCATTGCGAAAAGAGGCCGTCCCCTGAAACACATAGGCAAAAGCATTTCTGTAGGCATCTATAGGAATAACCTTGCGAGTGCTGGCCGGTACTGAGATATCCAGATACTGAGGATCGGCGGCAATGCCATCAACAGGACCTTTTTTGCCACGCCAGCTACCCACCACAATGCGAATGACTGAACCATCGTCGTCGAGCAGTTCTGTTATTTCCTTACCCGCGATATCCTGATATCGCGGTGAGCTCAATTTCAGTGAAGCAGGCAAATTGGCCCAGAGCTGAAAGCCGTGCATGCGTCCTGCAGCATCGCCCTTTGGCATTTCCTGATGAAGGATGCCGCTACCGGCTGTCATCCATTGCACGCTGCCCGGTCCGAGCAAGCCGGAATTACCCAGACTGTCGGCATGTTCGACTGATCCTGCCAATACGTAAGTAATGGTTTCGATACCCCGGTGAGGGTGCCAGGGGAAGCCAGCTGCGTACTTGGAGGGGTCATCATTTCTGAAGTCATCCATCATCAGAAACGGATCGGTCCGGGAGGTGTCGCCGAACCCGAATACCCGATGCAGGTGTACGCCAGCGCCTTCCATTGTGGGTTGTGCGATAGATTCCGATTTAACAGGACGTATAGACATGCGAGTGTGACTCCGTGTTTTCGTTTTCGCTCGCGTATTAGAAAAATGGCATTAAACGCGGCTAAATCAATAGTTCAAGCGACACAGCTTCATCTCGCCGCATAACGATACACCCGTCTTGCGCAGAATCAGGAATGATTCTAGCGTCGCGCGCCAGTTCGGCGTTTTTGCAATCGCCCAGCCCAGTCAGCCGTGCCGAGATAGTGGGGCACAACCGCATCTAGTGAAGTTGGCTGTCGCTGGCATCCGTCAGAACAGACACTAGGCGTTTGCAATGACAGATAGTTATCACGCGAGAACGGCTTGCCTGGTACAAATTCCATGATGCGTGCCTGCAAACGTGAAGCCCAGTCGGGAAGCCCAATGACCTTGCGCGTCATGCCAGCAGTGTTTGCGGTGTATTCGACAAGCTCTTTGAGCGTGTAATTCTGCGGTCCGCATAGTTCGATGGTGGCGCCTGTGGCATCAGCATCTGATATTGAGCCGATCATAACGTTACACACATCACCAATGAATACCGGTGACATTTTCGCTTCGGGTACTGCCAGCGGGAAAATGGGTAACACTCTTAATAAAGAAGCAAAACGATTGAAAAAAGCATCGTGCTCGCCGAAGATAATTGAGGGCTGAAATATTGTCCAGCTGATACCCGCTTTGTTGTTCTTGACAAGATCTTCAGCCATGCCCTTGGTGCGCAGATATTCGCTGGAGCCATTTTCGGTGTCTGCGTTTAGGGCACTCATGTGCAGATAGCGCTTTACGCCAGCGGCTTCGCAAGCTGTCAGCACTTTTTCTGTCAATCCCAGATGGGCATTGCGAAAGCTGCTTTCATCCTTGTTGCCACCTTCATTCAGAATACCTACCAGATTAATCACCACATCTGAGTCCTGCAGGGCGGCCTTCAGGCCGTCTGCATCATGGACATTGACCTCAAGAGCTTTGACGTTGACTAGCGTGCGGAGCCTGCGCACACGGCTTGCACGCCGTGTCAGGACAACCACTTCGTCGAATATTTCGGCCAGTCGATAAGTCAGCTGCGAGCCGACAAATCCGGAACCACCCAGTAGGGTAACGCGGCGAGAAGACATCTGAAGGGGGCACTCCTGATCAATCGGACAATGTAGACACGCAGGTGCGTGAAGTATTATAGAAAATCGGCGGCATGACGCAAAGCTTGGGGCTTACTCTGTAGTTACCGAGCAAGCTGTGCATTATGGCTCATTAGGGGCCAAACGTTGTCGCAAACATGACGATACTATGGAGGAACGACGTAGAACAGTACACCACGCGCCCATGCGTTGATAGCCAGTAGCATGAGTAGGGTGTTGATTTTACTAATACCTGCACAAGAATTACTTTTTGGCATATCAGCCAACCTATTGCCATAGTGTTCTCCCCGACTGTAAACCCTACTCACAGCTGGGTAAAAGCCTTGTTTCAGGCGCATGTCAATCTCAACAGATGCTCAGATAAACTATGTCTGCACTGCCAGAATTCGAAAATCACGACCAGCAAACGGTCAAAACAACCACTTGTTACATGTGTGCCTGCCGTTGTGGCATCAAAGTAACGCTGGAAGGCAACGAGATACGTTATATTCAAGGTAACCCCAAGCACCCAGTGAATAAGGGCGTGCTGTGTGCCAAAGGCAACGCGGGAATCATGAAGCAAAAATCCCCCGCCAAGCTCACCCAGCCTCTGGTCAGAAAAGCCGGGACAGAGCGTGGTGCTGGTGAATTCGAACCCATCTCGTGGGATAAGGCGCTGGAATTATTGACAGAAAGGCTGAGACGGATTCGGGAAACCGACCCGAAACGTCTCGCCTTCTTCACAGGTCGTGATCAGATGCAAGCGCTGACAGGCTTCTGGGCTTCCCAATTTGGCACTATAAACTGGGCTGCACACGGTGGATTCTGTTCGGTCAACATGGCAGCCGGTGGCTTGTACATGACCGGGCAATCGTTCTGGGAGTTTGGCGATCCGGATTGGGACCATGCCAAATATTTTATGCTGTGGGGCGTGGCAGAAGATCACGCTTCAAACCCCATCAAGATCGGGCTTGAAAAACTTAAACGCCGCGGCGCCAAGTTTGTGGCTATTAATCCGGTTCGCACAGGTTATCAGGCAATCGCCGATGAATGGATAGGCATACGCCCGGGCACTGACGGTCTGCTGGCGTTGTCCTTTGCACATGTGCTTCTAAAGAACGAGCAGTTTGACTGGGACTTCCTGACTCGCTACACCAATTCGACCCAACTGGTTATTCAAGCGCCGGGTACATCCAGAGACGGGCTACTGCTGCGTAACGAGGCGGGTGATCTACTTATCTGGAATCAGGCGGCGCAAAGCACCGCTAGCTGGAACGACGCAAGTCACAATGATGCAATTCAGGCAGCGCTTTTTGGCGAGTATGAAGTAGACGGTGTCAGCGTCAAGACAGTGATGACGCAACTGGCTGAAAAATATCTTAGTGATGAATACTCGCCAGAGAACGTAGCGGCGGCTGTAGGCGTTGATGCTGCCACTATTGAGCGACTGGCGCTGGAAATGGCGCACGTAGCCTTTAAAGAAACAATCACAATCGAGACACCGTGGACTGACTGGACTGGTAGACGGCATGAGCGGTTTGTTGGTCGACCCGTTGCCATGCACGCCATGCGCGGTATCTCAGCGCATTCCAACGGGTTTCAGACATGCCGTGCCATACACCTTCTGCAAGTGATGCTGGGGGCTGTGGATTGCCCAGGGTCTCATCTGGCTAAACCGCCATTCCCCAAGCACATTGCACCACCGATAAAACCTGCAAAAGCGATGGCACCGAATACGCCGCTGGCATCGCCACCACTCGGATTTCCCATGGGGCCGGAAGATCTTGTTGTGGACGAGAATGGCGAGCCTCTGCGAATTGATAAAGCCTACTCCTGGGAGGCACCTATTGCCAATCACGGCATGATGCATATGGTGATCAACAACGCGGTCAAAGGTGACCCTTACCCGATCGATACCTTGATTCTGTTCATGGCGAACATGTCCTGGAATTCAAGCATGAACACCGCAGAGGTGCAGGACATGCTGCGTGAGAAAGATGAACACGGAGACTACAAGTTGCCGTTCATCGTCACCAGTGATGCGTTTCATTCGGAGATGGTCAACTATTCGGATCTGGTACTACCCGATACCACCTACCTGGAGCGCTTCGATACTATTTCCATGCTCGACAGGCCAATATCCGAACCGCACGCAGCGTGTGATTCCATTCGTCAGCCCGTGATTGACCTGGATCGAGATGTGCGGCCTTGGCAGGAAGTATTAGTCGATATCGGTACGCGTTTAAACTTTCCGGCATTGGTCAAGCCTGATGGTTCAGCGAAGTTTGCTGACTACAAAGACTTTATTACCAACTGGGAGAAAGCTCCAGGTATTGGTTTTCTTGCCGGCTGGCGTGGTGAGAATGGTGATGAGCACATGGTAGGAGCACCTAACAAGGATCAGTGGCAGTCCTATATGGACAACGATTGCTTCTTTGAGCATAAGCTACCACCTGAGCAACGCTACTATAGGTTTGCCAACAAGGATTACCTGGAGTGGGCCAAGAGTGTGGGCTTTAACGGGCACAGCGGTCCGATCGTCATGGAGCTGTACTCTGAGGTATTACAAAAATTCCGTCTGGCGGGGCAGGGGCTTTATGATGGGCCATTGCCGAACACTACAGAAGATAAAGAACGTCTGGTCAACTACTTTGATCCTCTACCCGATTGGTATGTCCCACTCGAAGAGCAGCGAGTGGACAATGACAAGTACATGTTCCATGCAATTAACCAGCGTCCCATGTTCATGTACCACTCTTGGGATTCGCAAAATGCCTGGCTTCGACAGATCATGGCGCAGAACTATTTGTACATGAATCGCGCTCGTGGTGAAAAGATGGGCATTCATGATCTTGCCTGGGTCTGGGTGGAAAGCCATCATGGCAAGATTCGTTGCCAGGTCAAACTGATGGAGGGATGTAATCCGGATACCGTGTGGACATGGAACGCCATCGGAAAACAGAGCGGCGCCTGGGGCTTGTCCAAAGATGCCCCTGAAGCGCAGAAGGGTTTTCTGATGAATCACCTTATATCCGAACTATTACCCTCGAAAGATGGCGAGCGTGGTTTGACCAATTCTGATCCTGTCACCGGACAGGCTGCCTGGTACGACCTTAAAGTAACTGTCTATCCGGCAGCTTCTGGCGAGACTGGTTCCTACCCGCAATTTGAGCATGTGAAGCGACTTCCGGATATGGCCATATCTCCCGATGTGCTCACCTACCACACGCACAGCCCTGTGAACCTTGAGCGTTCAATGGAAGACGCCTTGAAGCGTGGACAAATAAACAGTGGAGATAAGTCATGAAGCTTGGTCTTGTTATTGATCTTGACACTTGCGTTGGTTGTCATGCTTGTGCTGTAGCCTGCAAGCAGTGGAATACCTCGGGCACCACCGGTCCTTTGGCAGACTATGATCCCTATGGGGAGCAACCCAGTGGTGTGTGGTTTAATCGTATCCGCAACTACGAAGTTGACGAATTTCCCAATAATAAAACGGTAAATGCGCCAATGTCATGCATGCATTGTGATGATGCAGCGTGTGTGACGGTGTGCCCCACGGGCGCATCGTACAAACGTGAAGAGGATGGCATTGTTCTTGTCGATCAAAGTAAATGCATGGGATGTAACCTGTGTGCATGGGCTTGTCCATACGGTGCACGTGAACTGGACGAGGAGCAGGGTGTGATGAAGAAATGCACTTTGTGTGTCGATCGAATCTACGATGAAAAGCTTCCCAAGGAGGAGCGCCAGCCTGCCTGTGTCATGACATGTCCAACGCATGCACGATTTTTTGGCGACTTTGATGACCCCGATTCTGAAGTGAGTACGCTGGTGCGCGAGCGTTCGGGTTATTCGATGATGCCTGAAGTAGGCTACAACCCGGTCAACAAGTATCTGCCTCCACGTCAGCGCCCTGCTGCGCCGACGGTTGAGAAATCAGAAGGTGGTACCAGTGCCTCTCTCATTGGCAAATGGATGAAACGGCAGAAAGATGCCTTCAACGATCTTGGCAAGGGGACGCATTAATGCATCCGGCTCTCTCAGTTATATTCTTTACCGTTACGGCAGGTGCAGGTTACGGTCTGTTGTTCTTGTTGGCGTTTGTGAATATTGGCGGATTGTCCGAAATGATCAGTCCGGATCAAGTAACCGCCATGGGTATTGTGGGTTTGGTTCTGGTAACAGCAGGCCTGATTTCATCTACATTCCATCTGGCCAATCCGAAAAATGCATGGCGCTCGTTCACGCGGTTCAAGACATCCTGGTTGTCACGTGAAGCGGTGTTTGCGGTGCTGTTCTATCCTGTCAGTCTGATCTGGCTGGCGCTGCAATTTTTCACAGGCAATTCATCGGCGACAGCCATCTTCGCCGTTATCATGGCAGCCATGGCGCTGATGATCATGCTATGCACTGCCATGATCTATGCATCCTTGAAAACCATACGTCAATGGCATACTCCGCTGACACCGGTCAATTATGTCTTGTTGGGCTTGCTGCCAGGTGCACTCATTCTTGCGGTCATGTTTGCCAGTCAGGGTTTGGATGCAGGTCGTCTGCTAGGACTTTCAGTTATCATTCTGGTATTGGCGGCGCTGGTGAAAATCGTCTACTTTTTCTGGATAGGTACGCCTGCAGGGCCTACGATCAACACTGCACTTGGCTTTACCCGCGCCACGGTCAAGCTATTGGATGTCGGTCATGCCAGCGATACATTCCATACCAGGGAATTCGGCTATCAGGTCGATCGCGTGAAGCTTATCTGGTTGCGTTTTATCAGCGTAGGGCTTGCGTTCGTGTTGCCCATCATGCTTATTACAGGCATGCTGGGTAGTGCTGGATTTGCGGCACTTGGTTTGGCAGCTGTTAGTGCTTACGCCGGTGTCTTTGTTGAACGCTGGTTATTTTTTGCAGAAGCTCGCCATGTGGTCAACCTTTATCATGGTGCGCAGCGCACCTGATACTGGCTGGCCCGCAGAGCAGGCGCTGGTGTCTGTCACTGTCGTCGGGAACGCTTGTCTGGAGGCGGTATTTTTTAACGCTTGTCATTCTGACGGGGGCTTGGGCCGAACAGTTTCTGGATGATCAGGATGCTTATTACTGGTGTCAGCGATCGGCACATGGGTACTGGTGATCTGTCAGAATACCGTTCAAATCCGGTCAATAACTGAACTTTGCAATGTCGGTGTCTATCCCAAATCTGGAGAGCTATTTTTCCGCGGTGACGCTTTCTCGCGCCAGCGGTATCGTTGACGCAAACAACGCAAGCATTGATGTATTACCAACAGATAACAATGGAATTCTGTTGGGAACTGTGCAAGGCACCTCGCGCGCCCCTTACGCGGTCGACGTGAATCTAGACGATGATGATGTCCAGAGCTTTTGTACGTGTCCCGTTGGTTACAATTGTAAACACGCAGCGGCGTTACTCATGGTCTGGATAGCATCTACCAGTGTCGCATCAGGACCAGCGGTCGATAGTGCGACACAACGCCGCCGTCAGCAATTGGCAAAGGCGCTGCGTAATGATCAACAAGCGCTGAGCTGGATTGATGGCCTGGTAGAGTTGTTACGTCCCGATGCCCCCGCCGCACCCAGACACCGATACGCGGATCAGGGAGATACTAAATTTATTTACGAGCTACAAGGCGTTCGTAATATGTCAGGAATGACACTGGGTGTGAGGATTTTGCGGGTCGCTCGAACAAGAAACGGATTGCTTGGCAAGGGGCGCATCTACCAACTTGAGGAGACCTATGGGTTCTACGATTTTGACGTTAGTTCAGAGGATGAAGCCATCTTTGATTTATTGCGTACATCGATAGAGCGCAATGGTGCGATACCGAAAGGTCAAGGTAGAGGCGCGGTTGCGTTGCAAGGCACACTCGGGGCTTATCTGCTGTCGCAGATGGTGGATAGCGGCAAACTCTACTGGACCGACGAACGACAGCTTGTTTGCCGTCGGGGTGCGGCTAAAAAGGCACAAGTGCGCTGGGAATCGACTGTAGGTCGTGGGGCAAAGCTTAAAATCAGTACTGACTTACATGATAACGGCAGGCTGTATCTGGCCAGCACCACACCTATCTGGTACGTTGATCCGCAGCGTAACGAGATGGGGATTGTCGAAAGTTCCTATTCGGCCGCTCTGCTCAATACCGTCTCCTTTGCCCCAGAGCTCCCGGCATCTGCAGCGCAGGCCTTGTCCAATATGTTGGCAACACCTGCGAGCGGTGCATCGCTGCCTTTGCCTGCTGAACCCTCCATTGTCTTCGTCACTGACCCTTTACTCTGTCGTCTGAGAATTTATTCTGCCGATGGTTCTGCGCAGATCAGCCAATGGACTGTGCAAGTACTCATGTGTTATGGAGAACACCGGTTTCATGTCGAGTTGCAGCCTAAGTCCAATACCACATCATTGGTTCTGGACGACGGTACAGAAGTTGAGATAACCCGCGACCGGGATCAGGAATATCGGCAGTATCAGTTTTTTCGCCGTCGAGTGTCTGGTTTCGAGCCTGCCTATGCCCGTGACCCCAAGCGGTTTACCATTACCGATCATCAGCCGTTGACACACTCAGACGAAGATAAATTTCGTGCGTTCGAGCGATTGTTTGACGCGTTCGAGACGCTTGAGGCAGAAGGTTTCGAGATTATTGTTGAAGAGCCGGTCAGCCTTGAAGCTACACAGGTATCTGATTTTGACTTCAGCCTGCAGAGTATCGACAACGGCTGGTTCGATCTGGCTCTTCAACTTCGGTACGAGGATAAACAGTACAACCTTCTGCCGCTGATTTTGAGTTGGCTTCAGCGCGGCGACAAGAATACGCCTTTGAATGTCATCGCGGATGATGGGCGACGCCTGGCGGTGCCAGCAGCCATGATACGCCCAGTGGCGGAAACTCTTCTAGAGCTCTACGACGACTCGCAGGGTCAGGTGACGCTAACGCGTGCCAGAGCTGCCAGTCTTTCACACCTGAGCGGTGAGCTAAGTGATGCTGGAGCGAAAAGCGAATGGCACGGTGACAAAACATTACTGGCATTGGCTGAGAAGGTTGAGCGCATCAGTGGAGATCAGCAATTGCTGATGAAGTCAGCTAAAGCACCTAAAACATTGAAGGCCGAGCTTCGCTCTTATCAGTTAACGGGTATGGCTTGGCTGAACTTTCTACACGATGCCGGCTTTTGCGGCGTTCTTGCTGATGACATGGGACTGGGTAAGACGGTGCAAACGCTAGCGCATCTGTTGTCGTTAAAGCAAAAACGCAAACTGCTGGGTCCTTGTCTGGTCGTGGCGCCGACCAGCGTATTGCACAATTGGGCGCGTGAAGCACAGCGCTTTGCTCCAGGCTTGAATGTCCGCGTGTGGCATGGGCCAGAGCGGCACGAAAACCCATTGGCCGACAGCAAGGCAAAACTTATCATCACCAGCTATGCCCTGGCACTGCGTGACAACGTCATGCTATCCAACCATGGTTTTGCACATTTGGTACTGGATGAGGCGCAGACCATCAAAAACCCGGCTGCCAAGGTGACACAGGCGCTGAAACGAATGCCCGTAGAAAACCGCTTATGTCTTACTGGCACGCCACTTGAAAATCATCTGGGAGAGTTATGGTCGCTGTTTGATTTTCTCATGCCGGGACTGCTCGGTTCCCAAAAGCGTTTTTCCCAACACTTTCGAACTCCCATTGAAAAACACGGAGATATTGACAGGCAACGACATCTGAATAATGCCATCGCCCCTTTTTTGCTTCGCCGTCGAAAACAGCATGTCGCCGCAGAGCTTCCCGCTAAGACCGAGATCATCCAGAAGATCAAGCTTGAGACCGATCAGGCGCGACTCTACGAGACCATTCGTGTTGGCATGGAGAAACGCGTGCGTCAACTCCTACAAGAAAAGGGTGTGGCAAAGAGTCACATCCAGATGCTGGATGCCTTGCTGAAGCTGCGTCAAAGTTGTTGCCATCCAGAGCTTGTGAAACTTGCAAGCGCACGCCGTGTTAAAAACTCCGCAAAGACAGAACATGTGCTTGGTATGATTGACGAACTTGTTGCCGAGGGGCGTAAAATTCTGTTGTTTTCCCAGTTCACACAAATGCTGGATATTATTGAACGGGAAATCAGGAAACGTAAGATTGCCTATACCAAATTGACCGGTAACACACGCAAACGGCAAGAAGCTATTGATGCTTTTCAGGAAGGTGATGTGCCGTTGTTTCTTATCAGCCTAAAAGCCGGTGGCACAGGACTAAACCTTACCGCTGCAGACACGGTCATTCATTACGACCCATGGTGGAATCCGGCCGTCGAGAATCAGGCTACTGACAGGGCGCATCGCATTGGTCAGGATAAGCCTGTGTTTGTTTACAAGCTTATTGCTGATAATACCGTGGAGGACAAGATAGTGGCAATGCAGGCACGCAAGCAAGCGCTGGCCGACGCCACGGTTGAGCGTCGTGACGGTGGTGCGGTCAAGTCCTTGTCTTCTGCTGATATTTTGTCTCTCTTTGCTGAAAATTAGTCTGGACTATTTATGAAACGTGAGAGCCGACTGGTTAGAAGAATCCGGTAGCATCATGAATAGTCCAGGCTGTCAGGTTGGAGGATCAAATACGTTTGAGAAAATTGCGGCGGTGATACGTGATTTCCCAGTTGTTGGTCTTGAGGTATAAAAATTCCCAACAGCCTGCGCGGCAAAAATTACTCGGCTGGAAATTCTACAAACACATAGGGTTGCCCGCCTTCTTCTGGTGTGCGTGTCACGCCGAACATCCCGTTGTCATTGAACGAGATGACGTGGTAGTTGCCGGGCTCGGTAACGGTATAGCTCAACGCTCCGCGCACCGTGTCAAAGTACTGGTAATCCAAGTGGATATTGTAGCCGCTGGCACCTTCTTGTGCATCCCATGAGAGCTGATCTTCTGTTATTGCAAGACCTGTAATCTTGGGCAGCGTCATTAAATCACCGACTGTGTATGTGACGAAGGTATATTCTTGTCCACCCTCTTCAGGGGTGCGTGTGACACCAAAAACGCCAGCGTCGTTGAACGAGATGACGTGGTAGTTGCCGGGTTCAATTACGGTGTAGCTCAACGGTCCTCGTACGGTGTCAAAGTATTCGTAATCCAAATGGATATTGTATCCGGTGGCGCCTTCTTGTGCATCCCACGTGAGTTGATTTCCCGTAAGTGCAAGGCCCGATACTTTTGGCAGACTGTCTGCTTTTAAATTGAAGCTTAATAAGCACAAAAATACCAGTGACACTGTGTAAGCGTTTTTCATAGTTTATTGCCTGTGTTTGTGAAGACTGTGTTGAAAACAAGGAGATTGAAGTTATGAGACGAAAAGAGAACAGCAACATTGGTCGTTTACAAACTATAGAACTTAGCCTAGCGCGCATTGGGCACGGAATTTCATTACACAACACTGATAGACGTATTTGATTATAGAGTCAGATGCGCGTAGTGAGTGAGACTAACGGTTTCATTGAGGTTGCATCTCGCGATACAGTTCTTTTAGTTATCTGGTGCAACCATCAGAACTGGCAGATCAAGTTTCCTAGAGCTCCAGATATTTTTTAGATAATTCGTGGCTTTGTAGTACTGCGCGGCGGCATTGATAGGGATCGAGTTGTACTTCTGGCGTATTGCCGTGGCCAGGTAGCAGAATGGCGCGAACATCAAAACCACGCAAAGCCAATGACTGTGCTGCATCATGCCAGACAGCCGGGGAGTCGTTGCGCCCATGAATGAGAAGGTATTTTCCGCGATAGCGTGCTTTGTCGTTAGCGCATAGTTCGAAAGGCAGGTTGTAGCGAACATCGCCTGGCTGGCGACTGGACAATTGAGTGTCCAGAAGGTATTCGTGCACCTCCTGAATATGTTGCTGGAAATTTTCTTGTGGAGTAGGAAAACGTTCCAGCATCTCTTTGCTAGATCCTGCAGTAACTGCGATTGGTAGAGTTGTGAGTAGCCATAAACTGAGAAAGATAACGACTCTTCTGGAAAGCGCTTTCATGTCGTTTTCTTGTAACTGACGTTCAAAAAAGCAATCCTACCCGAATGCCAGATCGAGCAGGCACAAGGGCGCTAACTCAATAAAGCCCTGGAAGCCCCTATGACTCTGCGTACTGCTTCAGCCCTTCCATTGTTCCGCGGATACCATTTCGGATCTTGCCGCCAATAACGCGGGAAAACAATGGCGCAAGAAAGCCGCTGAAAGCCACGCGATGTGTCGCATCCGTAGCATCGCCGACCGCTACAAGCTCATGCTCAAATGTCATTACACAAAACGGAAGCTTTGCTTCAACAGTGAATGAGGCGGGCTCAACAACTGACACCATACGGGTTGCGGTTTTCGGTGCACCAACAGGTTTAAGCCATCCACGAGTGCCTGATACAAATTCGCCTTCCAATTCAACGGCCTCTATGTCAGGGTCCCATTGTGCCCAGCTATTGACATCTTGATAAATAGCGAATATTTGTTCGCGAGTGCGTTCGATTCTTATACGGTGTTCTATGCTCATGGTATCTGCTGATAAATGGCAATTTGCTGAGGGCAGGCTTCCTATCCTAACCTTATTATGGAACGTACAATGATAGTCAGAAATTTGGACGAACTGAAAGCTACTGGCCGATTTACTGAGAAGCCGGGGCTGTTTACTAGTGCTCGCTATCTGCTCAGAGATGATGGTGTCGGTTTTACAATGACGCAAACCACACTGGGAGCCGGACAGACTCTGGAGATGGAGTACAAAAACCATATTGAGGCTAATCTGGTCATAGAGGGTGAGGGTTTGGTTACTGATTTGGCAACCGGTGAAGAGCATGCTCTGCAATCTGGCTCAATGTATGCCCTGGACAAGCACGACAGACACCGAATGCAGGCAATTTCCGATATGCGGCTGGTTTGTGTATTTACACCCGCGTTGACAGGTCAGGAAACCCATGATGAGGATGGTTCCTACCCATTGCTCTAGCAAATCCAGCCTGTAATAACTACCCGAATGCATGGTGCTCCAGGGCCTTGGTTCTCTTCGGTATAATTAATTATCAACCTGCAAACCTACATCGGCAAAGCACGTATGGCTACACAACTCTCCGTTAATCTAAATGCTATTGCTCAACTGCGTAACAGACGAGACCTGCCATGGCCCAGTGTGACGGGTATTGGTCGTATCGCCTTGCAAAACGGCGCTCATGGTCTCACTGTACATCCGCGGCCAGATCAACGTCATACGCGTTTTACCGATGTTGCAGATCTGCGCGCGTTGATTGACGAAGAATTTCCACATTGCGAATTTAACGTGGAAGGATATCCAACGGAATCTTTTCTCAAACTGGTTGAGAAAAATCGCCCCGAGCAAGTGACGCTGGTTCCGGATGATCCCTCGCAGGCGACATCTGACCATGGCTGGGACTTTAAAAAGCACCACAACATGTTATCGTCGGTTGTCGAGCGCTTGAAGTCCGGCGGTATGCGCGCGTCGCTGTTTTCTGACGCCGATGTCGAACAACTGGCCTGGGCTCGTGATACCGGATGTGATCGTATTGAACTCTATACAGGGCCTTTTGGTGCTACCTATGCAGATGACGATGCCATGCAGCGAGAACTCGAACTACTCGGTGCAACAGCCGATGCTGCTATTGCCATGGGCTTGGGTATAAACGCAGGTCATGATTTGACGGTAGCTAATTTGCCGCCACTGATTGAGCGAATTCCTCAATTGGATGAAGTCTCAATAGGGCATGGTTTAACAGCAGACTGTATAGAGTACGGTATGGCCACAACAATCAAGCGTTTTTTAAAAGCCTGCGAAGGATAAAGACAAGCCTGATGTATATTGAACCGCCTGAATCTCCGCTTTCGCCATATTAACGTTTGATGAAACTTGAAGCACTTGAAGCACTTGAAGCACTGAAAGTACTGCCAGTTATAAGTGCAGGTTTGCGGACCTGACTTTTGGCTAGTTATTGAAAAGCTGGTAAGCGTACCTTGGTGTTGCATTTAATTTCGAGTCCAGAAGCTTATAGAGCTGTATGCATAAGTATCATGGCCGCCCTTCGGTCCTTGGATGCTGCCATAGAAGCATCTTAGCGGTTCCGGGCGGGGCCGCCTTCAGCCGATTTTTTTTGCAACACTAGGTTGTAGTAAGAGCGCCAGTTTATTGGCTATACTTTTTTCCGTGTTTTTCTGCTTGAACAGATTAGCGTCTCGTCATTAGACTCGTCGTCTCAGTTAATAAGGAGGTGATTTGTCATGTCAACGTTACTGTCACACTTTGAGTTATTGTTTAAGGATCAAGCGCCGGTAATCGGAATCGAGGTTGAAACCGTACTTCAGGGGTATTTTCTCGAAATTACCAACCTTGAAGAACTAAGCCTCCGTTACAACGTGGAGTTTGTTGCACTAGCATCGAATGATGGGTCGGCTAATAGGCAAATTGAGGCTAATACCATAGCCATTCTTGATAACCCCGGAGCGCCCGCTAACGATAATGTATTTGGACAACTGGAGTTGGTGTCATCCATCGGACCACTGAACACATATGGTACCGGAGATTTATCGTTAAATATCGCCGCTGGTGCTACTGCCTTGCTTGTTGTTATCCCACAAGTTGTGCCGATAATAGGCGACGCAATGGCTGTTAATCGCGATTTTGAAGTGCGTGGTTATGTTCAGATCTCGCTACCGCAGGTGGGTGGTTCGGCACAAAGCAACCGAGCTGTAAATGTCATGGTCACACCACAAAATAGGGCGGCTTATTACGCGTTTCCCAATGCTGGAAATTTTGCTGGTGGGGTCTTGCGAAATCAGACCCAGACATCGCTGCTTACAGGAACTGGTGGCTGTATTCAATCCATTGAGCCTGCAGAAGCAAACAATCCTGCTTGATCGATATGGGTGTAAACCCTGTTATTACTGGAACAGCTCAATGCAGATATAGAAGCGTGAAGTTGTTATTCCTTCCTGCATTAAATCTTCAATTGAAATAAGGAGTCACACATTATGGCTGAATTCAGGACACGTCCGTTTCACGAAAATGATAAACGCAATTCAATCGCCGGGCAGCGTCGAACGTTTGCAAACCAGTACTCTGCATCCTATGCCGCAGCACCGACTGAGCCTAACCGGGATGAAACAGACCTTGATCAGGAGGGCTTTGCGGCAAGTTTCACCAAAGGCTTGCCGCATGACAAATTTGCTCTACTTGAGGATAGAACAGACTATGTCAAGCTGGTCAATGAGATCAATCAGCAAGATGCGCAATCATTTGACGCTGTAAAGCGTGGCATTCATGCGGAAAGAGCTGCCCTGACTCGGCGAAAAGAGGGAAAGGTTGATGGCAGTGATATCAAATGGCGTGGTTGGGAGAGCCCACGCGCCGGGCATTACTTTGATCTTCAAGGTCCTGATCCAGACGCGGTTGGTATGCCACCTGCCCCAGAGCTTGGTTCAGAAGAGCTAAGTGCTGAAATGGCGGAAGTCTATGCTCTTGCGCTTCTACGCGATGTACCGTTCACACATATCGTTAATCAGAGCGGTATGGATAAGTGTACGGGTATTAAGACCGAAGCGGTGCTTGGCGCTATGAGTTCGATGTCATGGTTTACCGGCACCACATCTGGTGCTCTGAGCGTGCAGCAGCGTAGACGCCGGGCTGCTCGTCGCATGGATCATGGTTGTGATTTTCCCATCGACAATCCGCCGGATAATGTGGAATTTAAAGCATCGCTTGCCTTCAGAGGTTCTGCGCCAGGCTCAAAAGTCGGACCCTATGTGTCGCAATTCATGCTGCAGGGAGACAATAATACGCCGGATGACGGCAATATCACTTGTGCCAGTATTAGCTATGGACGTCAGGTAATTGATCAGAAGATCGAAACGTTTTTTCCGGGCCGTGACTATATGCTGCATTGGCACGCTTATGTCGATGTACAGAATGGTGCTGATTTTTCGTCAACTAATGACGATGCTATAGATAAAAAACGTAAATTTATTGCCACGCCGCGAGATCTGGCTACGTACGTCAAGTACGATGCGCTATATCAAGCCTATCTTAATGCCTGTCTGCTGATGTTGGCTGATTCTGATAACTTCAGTTTACAGCAGCCGGTGCAAAATCAATATTCAGAAATTGAGGGGCCAGGTTTTCCTGACGGGCATCTGCGTGCTGATGGTTATCCGCCGTCAAGGCAGGCATTTGCAACATTCGGTGGGCCACATATATTATCGATGGTGACGGAGGTTGCTACACGTTGCCTGAAAGCGGTTCGTCGACAAAAGTTTAATTATCATCGGCGTGCACGTCCAGAGCGTATAGGCGCGATGTTGACACTCAGGGCTGCTGAAGCTGATCCTGCCATTAAAGATGTTGACAATGTCATTGGCACAACGACAGCAAGCCATCTGGACATTATGCTTAAACAGGAAAATCTTGCACCGATGCTAGATCTTGTGCACCAGCATAACCAATCACGATTGGCGACAGAGGATGGTGCTGATGCACATCTGGATTTCTCAATGAAAGCTGACGCATGCTGGTTTGCTTCGGCACGTAACTATCTGCTTCCTATGGCATTTGCTGAAGGATCGCCTATGCATCCAAGCTACGGTGCGGGTCATGCGACCGTGGCCGGTGGGTGTGTGACTATGCTAAAAGCATTTTTCAATACGACTGATGCTAACGGCAAATCGCGAGACTGGCCAAGTGCTCTACCACCGGTTGTGGCCACCGACAACGGTAAAGAGCTTGAGCGTCTGAGTGGTTCCGCTGTAGAAGGCATGACGATTAACGGTGAGTTAAACAAGCTGGCGGCAAATATATCCATTGCTCGAGATATGGCTGGCGTGCATTACTACACTGATTATTATGAGTCATTGAGAATGGGTGAGCGCGTCGCACTGGGAATTATCATTGAACAGATGAAGCAGTACAACGAGCCAGTTGAGTTCAGTTTTGAGTCTTTTGATGGCGATCATGTGCATGTTCTTAAAAATGATTATGATTATGCTGAGGCTCGGGTATTCATCAAGAATTCAGAAAATAATGATGTAGAGCTCAGTGAATGGTGGCACCGTCATAACAAGTCAGAAGCCATGCCAGAAAGCATACTTCTAGCAAATAATGCAAGCAACGGAGCCGTTGGGGGGCCAAACCGTCGAAAGACAAACGAGGCATAGTCCACGAGAGTCAGGGTTGTCTGAAAATCTTCGGACGACTTTGATGGACACCTAAATTTGTAACGGCTTGTACAGGGTGGTGAACAGAGCGTTATAATAGTGTAAACAGTAATGGCATTAGCTTTAGCGAAAATACCTTAAAGCCTCATTAGCGCGCAGGCCAGTAATCCAGAGTCTGACGCGACATGTATCCTTACGTTAGAGGGGGCCTGGTCTCGGGGTTTGACGAAATAAAAAATGCCATTCGCGTAAACACGTTTATCAGGAGTCTTCATGCATAAAGCATTACTCGCGGCCACAGGTCTTGTGTTGTCACTCGGAGCAGGCACAGTTCAAGCTGCTGCTCAACACTACACACTCGATCCTTCGCACACCACAGTGGCATTTTTAGTGGATCACGTTGGCTATGCAAAGACGCTGGGGTTATTTACTGATGTGTCTGGCACTCTCACATTCGATCAGAAGACCAATATTGTCGATAACATAGCCATCAGCATCTCAACCGCCAGCGTTAACACGGCTCATGAGGCGCGTGATAAGCACGTGAGAAATAAAGATTTCCTCAATGTCAAAGAGTTTCCTGAAATGACATTCAATGCAACGTCGACAACATTAGACGCCAGCGGTGCCGGGGAGCTCACCGGTGAGCTGACTCTTTTGGGAAAATCGCAGCCATTAACTTTGAACGTAACGCTTAACAAGGCGGAAAATTACCCCTTCGGGCACAAACGTTTCACGTTGGGTGTTTCAGCTACTGGCGAGCTGAACAGGAGTGATTACGGCATGGACTACGGTGTGGCCAATGCCCTGGTCGGCGACCAGATAGCATTGACTATTGAAACTGAAGCGATTCAGGACGAGTAAACTGACCTATAGTGTGCGCTTGCATTTGCATTAACAGTGCGAAAACGGTTGTGCGAACAAGTTGCGATAACGATTGCGCGAACAAATAGTGTGCGCTACTCGAAGAGGGTAGAGAAAGTCTTGCGCATGTTCCGCATCGGTTGACTGGCAACAGCAGCTGAAGGAATCATGCCGTCAACCCAGTACTCCTCCGGAAGCCTTCGCATGATGGCTGCATCGTTGCTAATCACATGTACAGGAACATCGCCGCTCTTGCCCCAGCCGTTGATAACGGGCGGTGGTTGATGATCACCGAGTATGACAACAACCGCGTTGTCGCCGTAAAGAGCTATGAATTCCCCCAAAATATCCAGCGTGTAGTCGAATGACTGAGCGAACATGTCCTGCACTTTGGAACGATACTTCCAGCTGATTTTATCGCCGTAACGCATACTACCGTCGTAAATGCTGCCGTCGCCTATAGCGTTCCAATCCAGTTTTTCTGGAATAGGTGTCCAGGGTGCATGTGTGGTCAGCAGGGCGATGGTCGCCATTACCGGTCTAACGGATTTTTCACGTATTTTGCGTTGAAAGTGAGACATCGTATATTGATCGGGCATCGTGACGTATCCGAAGCGCTCGCCTTGATATTGCATATCCTTCGCAACATGAAGACTCTGATAGTCATACCAGGAACCTTCCGGCCACTCGAATTGAATAGCGGGCATTACACCTACTGTATTCCAGCCTGCCATTTCGAACAACGCAGAAAATGAGGGGCGTTTGGTAGTTACCAGGCGGTCATAACGCGCCTGGCTATCAATTTCCAGCCCCGCTTGAAACGTTGAATGCGCCAGCCAGCTTCGGCCCCCACGAATCGGTGAAGTCAGCCACCCGCTTTTTGACTGCATGCCGCTATTGTCCAACACACCCTGAACGCTTGCGAGGCGCTCGCGCGCCAGAGTAGCAAAGCGTTCGGCATCCAGATAGCCCCTGCCATACGACTCGACAAAAACAATAATGACGTCTTTGCCCTGCAAGGCTGAGAATGTCGGCGTTTGCTCATCCAGAACCGTATCGCGCTGAAGTTGCTCGATGAATAATTGCTGATCGACAATGGCATCGTTAATTCGAGCAATCCTTTGTGAGAACTCAGGAATCAGTTCTGCCTGAGCAGCACTGTTGTACTCAAAGCGATTTTCAGCGTAAAGTCCGCCTGTTATTAAAGCTGCGGCAATGCCTGCGAAAAGCATCAGCGGTGCTCGTCGCCTTGGCGATACGTTTGCAATGCGCAGCAAGCATCGGTACAGGATCCAGACAATGAAAATAAGAACCAGCCATGCAAGGGCCACAATCAAGAGTGCCTGCAGAGGCCCTGTTGATGTCGAGGCAAGGTTCCAGCCGTCGCTCAACAGATGCAACTCAAGAACAGGGTTGAAACGCCGATCAAATGCCAAATAGGATCCAATGTCGGCGAGTCTAAGGAGCATGAGAATCAACGCCATGAAGGCAAGTAAGGCACTTGTGGGTTTGCGTAGGGGTCGTGGTGCAAACAGTAGCGCCAGAACAATGACTGGCAATTCAACAGGCAACTGCCATAGAGTGTTCAGGGTAAACTGATCGGGATGGCCGGGGAACAGAAGAACAAGAAGAACAACGAGTATGGCTATGACCAGCCGTAATCCATTGTTACGGGCTTTCAATGCGCTCTCACCCACAACGCTCAGATCCTTCAGAGCGCTTTTTGCCATCGCTTTGCTCTTGCTTGTTGCGTGGTTTGTTGATATCAGCGCAGCTATTAGCCAGCTGAAGCAGACTGACTGGCGCTGGCTTGTACCGGCGTGTTTGCTGGTTCAGGTGCAGGTCGTTCTTTCTGCGCTGCGCTGGAAAATCACCGCTAACCGTCTTGGCCAAAGTTTGAATACTGGTCGCGCTATTTCTGAATACTACCTCGCTACAGTTGCCAATTTGAGTTTGCCCGGAGGTATTACTGGCGATGCTGCTCGCGTGTACCGAAACAGGCAACCGCAAGAATTGAGTGTTTCTGTTCACAGTGTGATGATTGAAAGGCTTACTGGACAAATAGCATTATTGCTGGTGAGTATTGTCGGTTGGTTGCTGTGGCCGGTTCTGATGCACGGTGGCGTACCAGAGTTCGGCTTGCGCGTCCTGGTTATTACGTTTGCGTTGATGCTTCTCATTATCTTGTCCATCGTCTTGATCATCCGGTTTGCACCAGACTGGATTACTCGCACTGTGGTTGACTTCGGGCCTGCTCTGCACATCGTCTTGCTGGCTGATAGACAATGGATCGTGCAGAGCGTTCTCAGTCTGTCCGTTGTCATAAGCTATATGCTGGTCTTTCTGTTTAGTTCCTACGCCGTGCAGGTGCCTTTGACATTACCTGCACTACTGACCATTGTGCCGTTGGTATTACTGAGTATGGCCATTCCTTTATCCATTGGAGGGTGGGGTATCAGAGAGGCTGCTGCTGCCGTATTATGGCCGCTAGCGGGTATGAGTTCCGAGGCCGGTATTGCCACCAGTATCGTGTATGCGCTGGTATCACTATTTGCGTGCCTGCCCGGGCTGCTTTTGTTGTTGCGCAACAACGGCAGCGTGGGTTCGAAATAACCAGAACACATCAATGGCAAATGAATAGACGAGGCAAGCCAGTGCCAGTAGTCCTACCGAGGCGGCCTGGAAAGGTGACAGCCACGGGCAAAGCATAAGACACAACGCACCAACCTGGATAACACACACGCTCTTTCGTCGCATTGACGGGTACAACTCAGCACGCAATGCAGCGAACCAGAGAGCAGCACCAATGAAAACGTAACGCATCAAGCCCATTCCAAGTACCCAGATACCTGTTTTTTCTGATTGCCAGAGAAACAAGGTAATGACCAGGGCCAGGAAAGCATCGGTTTCCATGTCAAAGCGTGCGCCAAACGCTGAGCATGACTTGTATTTTCTGGCAAGATAGCCATCCACTCCATCCAGGCAAAGTGCAACGGTTGCAGTGATAGTGATTGCCCAAAGCCAACCGGTCGATGAGATTTGAGAGGCGATGGGTATGAATCCTGCCAGAATTGTCGCTGCAACCGCCCGAGCGGTGGTTACTGTATTCGCGTAACCGAAGCTTTCATGATGATGGTGTCTGCTTAAATACCCAATAGTGGTCGCCATCACTGCCCACAACAGTAGTGCGGTGAGTATTGCGGGCATACTAAATGGTTGTAGAGCAGCAGTAATGAATACCAGTGCTGTCAGGAGCGAGGCGCTGGCCCAGCCAAGCGCCCTGACTGTACCTTTCGGTGTTCTTGCTACTGGCAGTACAACGTTGTTATCTGTAAGTTTCTGAGGACTGTCATCACCAATGCCAACGGCTACTGCGACGGATGTTGCAGCGAGCTTGGGCTCAGGGTGAGATTCACGGCTCACCCGGCGTTGTCGCAGCTAGCAAGATGTCCTGCGCGTTCGCGCTTGGTTTTCAGGTAACGTGCATTGTGAACATTTACCGTTGCGGGTGAGGGTACTCGACCTTCAACGTGCACTCCCTGATGTCTTAGCGCTTCGATCTTCAGCGGGTTGTTAGTCATGAGCCGCACTGAACTGATTCCAAGTTGTTCAAGCATGTAAACAGCGGCCTGGTAGCGACGTTCGTCAGCTTCAAAACCCAGGTGTTGATTGGCTTCGATAGTATCAAGCCCCTGATCCTGCAATTGATAAGCAAGCAGTTTGCTGGCAAGGCCAATACCACGGCCTTCTTGCGATATGTACAACACGACGCCGCCTTCATCCTCCGCCATGCTGCTGATAGCGCGTTGCAGTTGTTCACCGCAATCGCATTTCATGCTACCAAGAATATCGCCTGTAAAACAGGACGAATGAATTCTGACTGTAACCGTATTAGAAAAATCTGGCTGACCCACTGTTATTGCTACATGCTCGGCGTTGCCATGACGTTCGCGAAAAACAGTGATCTGGGCATTCTCAGCGGTGGCCAGCGGTACACTTGCCGTACTGAGTTTTATCAGTTGTCCGCCTTGGTCAGAGTAGCTGGCAGCTATCTCCGTACTGACACCGAGAAGTTGGTCGGGTTTTGACAGGGCGGTGTATGTGATGAAGGCGGGTAGAACGTGAGCATGGCGGGCCAGATTCAGAGCAGCTTTGGCATGGTAAAGGCTTTCGCTACGGTGCTTTTCACGCAATGAAGGTTCAATGCTGCTCTGGCCTGTGACACCACCGACCAGACGCGTAATGGCAGAGTCCTGCGAGCTGCGTAATATCTCTGGATGCAATCCAGCCCAGTCGCGGACTGTGCTCGCCGGGGTATGAGGGCCAAGATCAAGGCAGACTGCATTGCTGTCTACCATCATGTTGAGGGCAAGCGCTCGCGAGCGGGACAGCACCAGATGACAGGCGTAGGAGCCCATTAGTAGCTCCATATCAGACTCGCTTAGCGTTTCGACCAATTGCACAATGTGGCAGGACTGATCGGCAGTGACCCTATTGGAATGCGGGCCCATCAGGGCTATTGCCCGTCCACGTTGCAGTTCGGCAATGCAGCGTTCCGCATCAATAAAACCGTGAGTCAGGGCAGATTCGTCAGACGTATCCATGGATGATTGTATAAAGTACCTAGGTCGGTGTGGGCTGTATACGAACGTCTATACTACTTTGGTTTTTATGGTTCATAGTAGTCTGGTGCTTGCGAAAACCTGAAAAAGGCGATATCCATCACCGCGGTGTAGCAACTATGCAGACCGTGCCACAATAAAGGTCCGACGTCTGACTTTGGTATTCCTGTATTGCGTTAAGGTCTTAATACTATTAAAAATTTATTGCACCAGGATGCAGAAGCTTTAGCATGGCAGTTTTTACTTGCTGCGCGTAAAGTTGTTTCAGTTATAGCTCAGGGTAATGACTTTCTGAGCTACTCCAGCGACACTGGACAAGTTTGCCAAACAGAGCAGATGGTAGAAACAACATGCCTGTGGCTTGATGACACAGGTTGCTGGCGTTATAAACCAGATCTTCCGGCTCTACTCCAGGCCAGTTTTGATCTCTACCTGCCTATTGTCGGCAATCGAGCTGTTGATCGATTTATCACAGCACATCTGGGGCAAAGCATTGATGCAAGGATTGCCACAAGCTGCGGCGATTCGTTTTATGTCACAGGTGAGGAAAACCGCAAGCATCTTCACTGCTTGCGGGCGTTAAGTGATGCTGTGATTGTGGGTTATGGAACCATTGTTGCTGACGACCCGCAATTGACAACCCGCGCAGTACCGGGAGCGAACCCTGTACGTGTGCTTATCGATCCCCATGCACGTCTGCAAGCGCCCATGAAAGTTTTCAACGACGGGCAGGCCCGGACTGTACTTATACATCAGTCATCGGCAGATCTCACCGGTCTCGATATGCACTTTGGCCCGGCTATTGAAATTCATAAAGGTCAGGTCTCCAGTCAAGTGGAACGCTGGATAGTACCAGGTAGTGGTGATTCATTGTCTATACACAGTATCGTTGAATTGCTATACGAACGTGGCTTGCGACGATTATTTATAGAAGGAGGTGGTGTTACGGTCAGCCGCTTTTTTGAAGAATGCCTTCTGGACAGATTGCACATGGCTATTGCACCCTTGCTGGTAGGTGAGGGTATTGGGGCGTTGCAAATTGATGGCGTAAAAAAAATGATCGATGCGCATCGCCCACCCTATGCCACCTATCGAATGGGTGATGACATATTGTGGGATTTTGATGTTAGTGCAATGAAATACGGGCGGTCGACAGGTGCTGAAAATACGGTTTTCGAGGCAAGGCAAGTGCTAAAAAGCCCGTCACTCGAACGAATAAGGTAGTCAATTTTCTGGGCGGACTCGACCTCTGCGCGTGCCCCAATAGCCTGTTCGATGTTCTACGGCAATGAAAGTACGTCAGTATGTCCAACGAGCAGTGTGGACAACCCTTTATTTATTGCGTTTTCACGCACCGCATGCCATTGGCGTATTGAATCTGCAGCGTGGTTGTCAGTTTCCAGTGCTGCGGGTGTCCAGCCTTCAATAATGGCCATTTGCAGCTCAGTAGTTTGTGGCTCGATAACCCAGTCACTATCTCCAGTGACTACATTCCTGCCAAGTCTTTGTAATGCCTGTTTTAAGTAGTGACCAGCTTCCGGTCCCAGAGCCGGGCCAAAGCCTTTGTCCATCAGCTGATGTTTGTTCAACAGCGCTGTAACATGACGGTCCGTATCTGCTTCTGGCTGCCATTGTATTTCGCCGTTGTAATTGAGTGTAAACAGACACGCGCATCGATGCATGCTTACTAATGCTGCCACCTTGTCTAACCATAACGCGGATGCAAGATCAAGTAATGCTGCAGCAGTAACCAACTTTACATTGTCCATGGATAGTGTCTCAAGCTGCGTTGCCAGATCGACTACCTGCCATTCGACCGTTGCGCTGTAGTCAGCATGTTCGATCTTGCATTGGGTGTCGTTGCCGCTGAAACGGGCGCCGTTAGCCTCGGCCCAGGAGCGCAGCAATTCAGGCAGGCGTGCGAACAGTGCTGCATCGTTATCCAGCAAGCGCCAGTTCTGTGCGCGTCCTAGCTGAGGCATCAGATACCTCAAGTTAGATCCTGTACCGGCGCCCAGTTCCAGAATGCTGTGTGATTCCTGTTGTGCAAACCAGGCGAAAAGCTGTTTATCTATTGTCTTGTTGCGGGCCAGGTGATCTGCCGGCTCGCGCAGCGCCAACCAGCTTTCGCTAAATCCGGTATCAACCTTTTCCGCAGCTTGCAGGTTTTCTTCACTCATGAGAAATTTCCGGTGCCATGACAATTCAAGGTGAGAGCATTGTCTGTGTAAGTACTCCAGAGAACTCATTGGCCGCTGTTTGCCAACTGCGCAATTGCGTGCGCGCATCTAAAGCTGCTTCTCTCAATTGTGCTCTGTGTTTTGCATCGTCAAGAAATCTGGCAAGTGCTATAGCCAGCGCTTCGGAATCGCCGGGGGGTACCAGAACACCTGCACCTTCGGGGACCGTTTGTGACATTGCGCCTGCATCTGAGCAAATGATTGGCAAGCCATGTGCGATAGCCTCCGAGAGAACCATGCCATAGCCCTCATGTAACGATGCCAATACGAATAGATCTGCTTCAAGATAGAGTCGATCGAGTTGTTTATCGTCTACTTCACCAGTGAAGCTGACCCTATGGCTCAGCGCATGATGTTCGCATTGTTCAAGCAGAGTCTGGTAAGTATCAGCATGTCGATCCTTGCTGCCGACGCAGTGCAGATACCATGGCAATGGTTTGATTTTTGACAGTGCGTCCAACAATACGTGATGTGCTTTACGGGGTGTCAGCGTTGCGACACAAAGAAGTTGAACCACATTACAGCCTGTGCTGTTTGCTATGTTCGCGCTATCGGTGCCTGGCAGCACGGCGCTGACTTTGTGTGATGGCACGTTGTACTGTGACAGAGAGCTTGCTGTTAAATGACTAGTGGTAACAATACGTTTTGCATAGTGTAAGGCCTGAGTTTCCAAATCTTTCAATTGCTCAGATTCGCCTGCACTAAGACCTGTTTCCAGAGCAAGCGGATGATGGATCAAGGCAATGATATTGAGTCGTGTTGCGTGTCTGGCGATGATTTCAGGCATTACGCTGTAAGCCAACCCGTCTACCACTGTCAAGGTGTTGTCTTCGATGGACTCGAATCGCTGTGCCGCAGCATCAAGCTGTAAGGGTGTGGGGAAGGGGTAATCGCCCTCTAACGAAACTAAAGTCACTCTCCAATGGCTCAATTTGCCGTCCTGCTGGCCTATCTCTTCAATGATGCGCTTGTCGTAGCGATAGCCACCTGTACGCGTATCAAGATCGCCGGGGTACACGAAGGTGACTGCCTGATGCTTCATGACTAGGGTTCAACTGCGCTACAGGTCGAGATCCCGTTCGTAAGCGGCCCAGGCGATATGGGACTCGTGCAGCGTAACTTTTAGCGCGTCCAGGCCTTTTGCTGCCACGCCCAGATCACCTGCTTTAATCATGGATTCGATACGCTCATAGATCACTGCTGCGAGAAACTCGGTTGTTGTATTCTCGCCGGCAAACTCCGGTACATCGTCCAGATTCTTGTAATTTAATGTAGCGAGCACTGCGGCCAAGGATTGACTGGCCAGACCGATATCGACGACCAGGCCGTCTTTATCGAGCTGTTTGCGTCTCATTTCAAGATCGACGACGTAGGTTGCCCCGTGCAGGCCTTGCGCAGGGCCGAACACTTCACCTTTGAAGCTATGGGCGATCATGAAGTGTTCTCGGACGTTCAAACTATACACGCGGCATGCTCCTGTGAATGTGATTGGTATAGTGTATAAACCGTAGCAGTTTACCTGACGGCTAATCGTACGTAATACGATGGCAAAGCGATGTATTGTCAGAGGAGCTGAGCCATTGCAGGGTTTCGGGTAGCTGGGAAAAATGACTTTCCCCACTGATTAATACATCAAGGCAAGGGTCTTTCAGCCGGGAAAGCGCTAGTTGCAATCGGCGTTGATGGTCCCAGCGTGGCCTTTGACTACTTGCAACGTGGCCAACCTGAGAGCTTTTCAGATTCAGGCGTTGCGAGTGAAAGGCACTACCCAGATTGATCGAAACAGGACGATTACCGTACCAGCTGAGCTCCAGCACCGTAGCCTCAAATCCGGCAAGCGCCAGAGCCAGGTTCAGGCCTTGCTCGGTTGCTGATGTGTGAATAACCAGATCCTGATTACGCTGCGCCTGTTCAGGCTGTGCAAATTCAATGCCCAGAGCTTTGGCAATCTGCGCTCGCTCGGGGTTAATGTCTATCAGTTGTACTTCGCAAGCTACAATGCGCGCGGCAAGATAAGCTACCAGAGAACCAAGAACGCCAGCGCCCACTACGCTAATGCGGTCGCCAACCCTGGGCTGGGCATCCCATAGCGCATTGATGGCCGTCTCCATATAGGCAGCAAGCACAGCGCGCTCAGGTGGCAGCTGGTCAGGTAAAACGGTAACTGATTCTATCGGCACGTTGAACAGAGTCTGATGAGGAAAAAGGCAAAAGACTGTCTTACCCTGTAAATGATGCGGCCCTTGCTCAACCGTACCGACATTGATGTATCCGTACTTGACAGGGAAAGAGAAATCCCCTGACTGAAACGGAGCGCGCATATGATCGTGCTCATCCTCAGGTACACGACCCGCAAACACCAGCGTTTCTGTGCCACGACTGATGCCGGTATACAGGGTTCTAATGCGTAGTTCAGTATCGGCAGGTGAGGGTATGTCGAGTTTTACAAGTTCGCCGCGTTCTCGTTCACTAATCCAGAAAGCTGTTGCAGATGTCATGAATGAGCGGGTGTTGGTACACCGTTAGTGATTTGTTCGGGAATTTTGTAGTCCTTGGCAATGACTCGAGCAGTCATCTTGGCCGACATCATCACTGATGGTGTCCCGCCACCAGGTTGTGTCCCCTGGCCGACAAGATACAGGTTTTTGACGTCTTCGCTACGGTTATGGGGTCGAAAGAAGGCTGACTGCACCAGTACCGGTTCAACCCCGAAACCATTGCCGGCATATGCGTTCAATGTGCCTTCGAAATAGTCAGGTGTAATGAATTTTTTATAAACGATACGTCGAATCAGATCGGGGATATGTCCTTGCGTCTGTAATGACATAAGCACCTTGTGAACAAACTCTTCGCCTTTCTCCTGCCAGTCAATCTTGCTAAGATTATTGGGAACGGGTACTAGCGTGTAGGCGGCATGGTGACCTTCTGGCGCCAGGCTGGGGTCGGTAATGGTTGGCAGGTGAAGATACTGGGAGAAGTCGTCAGCCAGAATCTTGCGCTCGAAAATATCGCTTAGCAGCTCCTCGTAGCGAAGCCCTAGAATGATATTGTGATGTTGTAGCGGCGGATCATCCTTGTGTTTACTGAACCCGAAATAGATAACGACCAGCGACATACTCTGTTTTCTGAATTTCACCAGAGAATCACGATTGATCCTGCGATGCTCTGGTGCAATGAGTTTCAGGTAGGTGTTGGCATAATCAGAATTTGAAACAACAACATCGGCCTGCAGAGCTTCACCACTGGAGAGCCTGACACCAGTGGCGGTTGATTTGCTGTTGATTTTTTCAACGTTGATGGCGTCAACCTCAACGCCGAAACGGAAATTGCCACCAAGCTCTTCGAATTTTCTGGCGAAGCCCTGAACCAGTTTGCCGGTTCCGCCCATGGCAAAATGGACCCCCCAGGTTTTTTCAACGAAGTGAATCATGGCGTAGATGGCGGGTACCTTTTGTGGATTGCCACCTATCAGCAATGTCTCATAACTGAATACCCTGCGCATCTTATCGCTCTTGAAATACAGCTTGATGAACGAAAACAGCGAGCGTACTGCATTGAGCTTGAAAAGGTCGGGCACGACTTTCATCATCACTGAAACATTGCCAAAGTAGGTATAGCCCAGTTCTATGAAACCGCGATCGAATATTTTTTTGGCGGCCTCATGAAATCGGTCATAGCCATCGACATCTTCAGGTGCAAGCCGGGCTATCTGGCGACGGGTGTTTTCCGGATCGCAGTCGTAATCGAAATAGGTGCCATCCTGAAAATAGATGCGATAGAAGGGCAATATGGGCCTAATTTCTACATATCGGCTTGTGTTGGGTCCACCGCTAATGCCCTGCTTGATGCGTTTGCTTTCGTCGAGAATTTCCGGCGGGAAATCGGGCTCTGCCAGCATAGCCTTGTCCCGTTCCAGCGCAAAAAGCTCTTCGATAAAGTGTGGCACCGTAAGCACGGTTGGCCCCATATCGAACACAAAACCTTCCGCTTCATGAACCAGAGCCCGCCCGCCGGGCGAGTCCTGCTTTTCAACAACGGTTGTATCAAAACCCAGACTCTGCAGGCGTATGGCACAGGCGATGCCACCAATACCTGATCCTATGACAATTGCTTTTTTACGATTCATTCTCAGGATGAAGGTTTTTGTTGTCGAGCGGTATCAATGCAGGTTTGTGTTGCCGGAGTGGCTGCTCGCTAAACTGGCTGTTGGGCCATGGACGTAATCTACAGCAATTCTAGCCGCTTACGCCTGCGTGGTGAGATCAGATCTTTACATCGACTGCGCTCTATTGGCGAAAAGTGTTAAGGAATATGCGTTGAGCCGTGTCTGTCTGTGGCGTCACTGGCGGTAAAGAGGCGAATATGATGATTGTGCGGATAACGCTTGAAAGTGGCTTCAACGGAGAGCTTGCCCTGAGTTTTACGCCAATAGTGGTATGGTTTACAAACTAACAAGCATAGAGGTTACACCCATGGCAGGCTTACTCGACAACGTAGATCCAGACGGTCTCCTTGAATATTCTGTGGTCTATACAGATCGCTCAGTCAACCACATGTCTGGTCAGTTTCAGCAAACCATGCAAGACATCCACTCTACCTTAACGGAGGTCTACAAGACACACCGTGCCGTTGTGATCCCCGGTAGTGGCAGTTTTGGCATGGAAGCCGTCGCCAGACAGCTTTGTAAAGACAAGCGCTGTGTTGTCATCCGTAATGGCTGGTTCAGCTATCGCTGGTCGCAGATATTCGATGCTGGCGATCTGCCAGCAAGCCACGATGTGCTCAAAGCCCGGGCAATGTCAGATGAGCCTGAAGCACCGTTTGCGCCCGTGCCAATCGATGAGGTCGTGGCGCTAATTGCTAAAGAGAAGCCAGACGTGGTGTGCGCGCCCCATGTAGAGACATCTGCGGGCATCATGTTGCCTGACGACTATCTGACAGCAGTGGCCACGGCTGTACACGAGTATGGTGGCTTGTTTGTCCTTGATTGTGTGGCCTCTGGAACCGCATGGATCGACATGCAGGCAACAGGTGTAGACGTGCTGGTTACCGCCCCGCAGAAAGGCTGGAGTGGTACACCTTGCGCAGGCATTGTCATGATGAGTGAGCACGCTCACACCGTGATGCAAGGCACCAGTAGTGACAGTTTTGCCATTGATCTGAAAAAATGGTCGCAAATCATGGAGGCTTATCTGGACGGCAAACATGCATATCATGCAACGATGCCTACCGACGGCCTCATCACGTTTCGGGATGTCATGAATGAGATTGGCGAATTCGGCTTCGACAAAGCACGTGATGCTCAGGCAGAGCTTGGTCAGCGAATTCGTCGTGTCATGGCTGATAATGGTTTTGTCAGTGTGGCCGCGGAGGGTTTTCAGGCGCCGGGGGTTGCGGTGTTCTACACCGACAACGACGAGATACATTCGGGTCGGGCATTTGCTGCGGTGGGCATGCAAATAGCTGCTGGTGTGCCACTGCAAGTCGATGAGCCTGAGGGTTTCAAGACGTTCCGACTTGGCCTGTTTGGATTGGATAAGCTCAAGGATGTCGATTCAGCTGTCAGTCGTTTCGAGCAGGCTTTAAAGCGGGTGCGCCAGGCGACAGAGGTGGCCGCCTGAATCACAGGAAGGTATTGAGAGCAGAGCAGCCATAGAATCATCAGCTATGAGCTCAAGGCTAAGAGACGTTCTACTGATATTGCTGACGCTCAGTATTATCGTCTTGGCGTTTATACCAACCACTGATGGTGTTGGGCAGGCACATGTAGATTCGGCTTTCAAACGCGCGTTGGTGGCATTTGCCATCGCGCGTGGTCTCAATGGTGTGATATCGGTAGCGCAGGGAACCGAGATAGCGGTTCAGCCTGCAGGGGTGGGTGTAAACTTCACTCCAGGCCAGATACTGGATCCTATCAATGATCTGGTGGAGCGTTTCTCCTGGATCATGATGCTTGCCACCAGTTCACTCGGCATCCAGAAAATATTGCTCTCAATGAGTGCATGGCAGGGTTTACTTATTGCCGTGATCGCCTGTGGGATTATGTTTGTAGCTGCACATCTGTTACGCCCTTTGGCACCGTGGCGGCAGATATTTCAACGTCTTTTTCTGTTTGTGCTGATTCTGCGTTTCATGATGCCCGCTATCAGCATTGCTAACGATTGGGTCTATCGTACATTTCTTGAAACGGATTATCTGGTCGCGTCTGCCTCATTGGAAAAGGCGCGCGAGAACATTGGTGAGATTAACGAGCGTGTTATCCCAACGGATTCCAACGATCAGGGGGGATTGATCGAAAGAGCTCGCAGGGCCTATCAGACAGCAGTGGATCAGGTCGATATCGATAAACGCCTTGATGAATATCGGCAAGCTGCTGAATCCATCAGCGAAAATACCATCAAGCTGGTTGTCGTGTTTATCATGCAAACACTGGTGTTTCCACTGATTTTTCTGTTCGTCGTGTACGGTGTGTTGCGCCGCATTACACGAGCTTCAACCTAAGGGCCCCCTAAACGATAACGTCGTAGCGTGTAACGTTGCTGCTACCAAAAACAGACCGATAGCGTTCGATTTCAGCTTTCGGGCCAGTTGCTTTATCCAGATTGTCCGATAACTTGACGGTGGGCCGTCCATCAGCTTGACGAACTTTACAAACCAGTGAAATGGCCTTTAATTGCTGGTTGAAAACCGTTGCGCAATCGCTGAAATCATTTGTCAGGTGCGTACCCCAGCCAAAGCTTAAGCGTACGCGACCTGTGAAGCACTCGTAGACCTCCTCAATGGTTTCGACGGTGAGCCCGTCTGAGAAGATCAGTAGTTTTTCCGCCGGGTTCTCGCCACGTGCTTTCCACCATTCAATAAGCTCCTCTCCGCCGGCGATGGGTTCTTTCGAATCAATGCGAAAACCACTCCACTTGGCTACCCAGTCTGGCGCGCGTTCAAGAAATGATGTGGTGCCGTAAGTGTCAGGTAGCACGATCAGTAAATTGCCGTCATACGTACGACTCCAGCGATCCAGAATGGTATAAGGCGATTGAAGCAGCTGCTGCTCATTGCGGGCAAGAGCTGCCTCCACCATGGGCAGCTCGTGTGCATTGGTGCCAATGGCATCCAAGTCAAGATCCATCGCCAGAAGCACATTGCTGGTGCCGATAAACTTTTCGCCTAGACCCTCTTTCATCGCAGCAATACACCAGCGTTGCCAGAGGAAGCTGTGTCGACGACGCGTACCGAAATCGGCAATCCGTAAGTGGGGCAGTTTGTTTAGCCTGAGTACTTTTTCCCACAGTTTCGCTTTTGCCCGGGCATAAAGGACATCCAGTTCGAAACGACCAACGCCGTGTGTGGCAGCTCGTGATCGTAGTTCGCTGATAATGGAAAGCACGGGTATTTCCCACAAAGTCACATCAGCCCATGTGCCTTGAAAATCTATTACGTACTGACCATCCTCTTTGCTTAGCTGGTATTCGGGTAATTGGTAATCGCGAAACCAGTTGAGAAATTCATTAGTGAAGAGTCTTTCGCGTCCGTAAAATGTATTACCTGTGAGCCAGATAAGCTCCTTCTTGGAAAGTCGGATTTTACGAGCATTGTCCAGCTGCGCTCGTAGCTCTTTTTCCTCGATTTCATCCGCAAGCTTGACGCTTCTGGTGCGATTGATCAGGGAGAAAGTAACCGGCACATCACGGCACTCTTTCCAGATTGTTTGCAGCATCAACAACTTGTAGATGTCGGTATCCAGCAAGCTGCGAACAATGGGGTCAAGCTTGAAGTTATGGTTATAGACGCGAGTGGCTATGTCTGGCGTTGGTGTACGGCTCATCTGCTATTTCCTCAAGCGGCCAGGTAGGTTTTCATTCGATCGATGGCTTGCTGAATATTTGGCAGCGAGTTGGCATAGGATAGGCGAATATAGCCTTCACCATGAACTCCGAAGTCAGGACCACCAATCGTTGCGACGCCTGCCTCCTCCAACAGCGCTTTGGCCAGTGGTTTGGCCTGCCAGCCGGTACCTGTTATGTTCGGGAAAGCATAGAACGCGCCTTTGGGTGTTACACAGCTTACGCCCGGTATCTGGTTAAGTTGATCTACAGTTAGTTTGCGTCTTTCGTCGAATGCGCTGATCATTTGCTTGACGCTATCCTGCGGGCCAGTTAATGCTTCCAGAGCTGCGTACTGCGCAGGAGCATTGACACAGCTCCAGCAGTTAACCGCAAGTTTACGCACAGCGTCAAATAGTGTGTCTGGCCACAGCGAATAGCCTAGCCGCCAGCCAGTCATAGCGTATGTCTTTGACCAGCCGTTTAGCAGGATGAGTCGGTCCCGAATCTCTGGATAACTCAACAGGGACACATGTTCGGCGTCATCGTAGGTCATCTGATCATAGATTTCATCCGACAATATGGCCACGTTTGGATATGCCTGAAGACCTTTCACCAGAGCATCGATTTCTGCTTTGGGTGTTATCCCTCCGCACGGATTAGCGGGTGAATTGATAATGAGAAGCCTCGTCGCAGGCGTTATCAGCGACAACGTCTCTGTCGCAGAAAAAGCAAAATCGTTTTGTTCTCGAATGGGGATAGGCACCGCCTTTGCGCCAGTAAAATCAATCATCGATCGATAGATCGGGAAGCCTGGATCCGGATAGAGGATTTCGACGTCCGGCTCACCGACCATTAAGATAGCTGAGAACATGGTGACCTTACCGCCAGGCACGATCATGATGTTGTCACTGTTGACATCAGTGTTGTAGCGAGTTGCCAGATCGTGCGCTACGGCTTCGCGAAGCGCTTGTATGCCCACCGCTGGCGTGTACCCGTGGTGTCCATCGCGAATAGCCTTGATGGCAGCTTCGGTAATATTCGAGGGGGTAGGGAAGTCCGGTTGCCCTATCCCCAAATTGATAATGTCGCGTCCTTGTGACGAAAGCTCGCCAGCACGTGCCAGAACGGCAAACGCGTTCTCTTCACCAATGCGTGCAAATGCATCGGTGGGAATGAATGGGGAGCTCATGGTAGCTTTCTAAAGGCTTTCTATTGGCGTTCAGGCGTCTTGATGGTATGGCCAGCCAATTCTGCTTTGACAATAAGTTGGCAGCTCAGCCGAGAGTTTTCCTGCCTTTCTGCTGCAACGCCTTCCAGCATGTCAAGTTCCATATCGTCTGGAGGGTCGTACAGCGCTGCTGTTGCCTCGTCCAGATAGACATGACAGGTTGCACAGATAAGGCTGCCACCACATTCGGCCACTACTTCGTCGATGTCATTCTGGATGGCGGTGTTCATGATGCTATCGCCCACTTTTGCATCGACTGTGCGTGTGCTGCCATCGCTAAGCTGATAATGAAGAACAATTTCCTGAGTCATATTTGCGTTCGGTCTGCATTGAGTAAGGGGAGATGTTAGCCAAGTAATGCGGCTACGTCACCTTTGAGATACGGATTGACGGCTATCCGAGCACTGCTCGACGTTGTTTTGCAGAGTACGGAATCGGTCAGACGCAATAGCAGGATACTGCTTTAAGCGAGTCTTGTAATCGCTCGTTATATGAAAACAGTACAATACTGAGTCAATTAGCTGTCTGGGGTTGGATCTTTGATCGACATCGACCGGAAAATATATAATGAGCAAATTCGGCTGATCCACAATCAGGGCACGATTCCGATCGTGGGTTCGACGGTCTGCGCGCTGGTTATTACCTTGTTCTTGTGGAGTCATATGCCACAAGTGACACTCATATTCTGGTTTGGTGCTGTAAGTCTGGTTGCCTCTTTTAGACTGTGGGGAATATACACCTACCTGCGCGCGGACCAAAAAACACGTGAGCGGACCTTCTGGGGTCCAATCTTCTGGCTAGGCAGTCTGGCCGGGGGCATCATCTGGGGAGCCTGGCCGCTAATATTCTATTCTGCTTACAGCGCAGAATATCTATTATTGATATCCACGATTTTCGCGGGAATGATCACAATCAGTGCCGCGAATGGTGGCAACTATCTACCATCGTTTCTGTCTTTTTCAGTGCCCCTGGTGCTGCCTCTGGCTGTTGCGCACTTGCTCTCTGACAAAGACTCCCTGGCGCTTGTCGGTTATTTGCTACTGATGTTTCTAGTGGTAAATTTCATGCTTGAGGTAAGGTCGAACAGGCAAAATCGTGAATTGATAAGTTCGCAGATGGAAAACCAGATATTGGTAGAAAGTCTGGCCGAAGAAAAACAGATTGCCGAGCGCGCCATGATAGCGAAAAGTCGTTTTCTTGCGGCGGCCAGTCATGATCTACGGCAACCGTTGCATGCCATGGGTCTGTTTCTTGTCGCACTGCGCAATAAGGAAAAAGACCCGGAAAAAATGCGCATTATAGAAGATATGTCCAAGTCATCCGAGGCCTTGAATAGTCTGTTTAACAGCCTGTTAGATGTCTCTCGCCTGGATGCAGAAATCATAGAGTTCAATCCCGAACATGTACCTGCAAGTCGCCTCTTCGATGCCTTGAGAGCCCAGTTCGAGCACCAGACATCTGAGAAAAATATTACCTTATGCATCAGCGCTGAAGATCATGTCATTTTCAGCGACGTGGTTTTGCTTGAACGGGTGTTGCGCAACCTTCTCTCTAATGCGGTCCAATACACTTGCTCGGGTTCAATTTCCTTGCATTGTGTCGACGGTGATAATGGCTCGAAGCTTATAACCTTGACCGATACCGGTATGGGTATACCAGCAGAGTCCGTTGAAGATGTGTTTTCAGAATACTATCAGTTAAACAATCCTGCTCGCGATCGCAAAAAAGGGCTAGGTCTGGGGCTTGCGATTGTCAGACGTCTTTGCGAGCTGATGGATTTACCTTTGGAGATGGAATCGGTCGAAGGCCGTGGCACGGTGTTTCGAGTGATTGTGCCAGGCGGCGATGAGTCTGAGATGGTCCTGCAAACTCCGCCTTTGAGGGGTATGGAGGCAACAGGTCGCAGAGTACTTGTCATCGATGATGAGCCTCAGGTCCTGCAAAGTATGCGGTACATGCTTGAGGGCTGGGGTTGTGAGGTGCTATTGGCCGGGTCGGCTCGTGATGCCTTAAGGGTCCTGGCTTTGAGCGATATAGTGCCGGATATCATTATCTCTGATTACAGACTTGCTGATAATCTCAATGGTGTCGATGCTGTAGCGGCAATTAGAGAGTCGGTAAATATTCCCATCAAAGCCATAGTGGTAACGGGTGATACATCTCCCGAAAGGTTAAAGCAAGTAAAGGGTGCTGATCTCCAGTTGTTGCACAAGCCTGTGAGCCCTGAAGAATTGCAAAATCTTGTGGACAAGCTTTTCAAGGAGTCAGACATCGCTAACGAGTCTTTGTTGCCTGGCTTCAAGTCTGCGGCTAATCAGTAGTTGACGGATCACCAGAATTGACGGGTTCTGCGGTGGCCTTAATCAGTTTGCCAATAGTGAGTCCCTGTAAAAGGATTGACAGCACGACAATGATATAGGTGACTGCTACGATCAGATCGCGTTCAGGGCTTGGCGGGATGGATAATGCCAACGCGACAGAAATACCACCACGCAATCCGCCCCAGGTTAGAATTTTAATAGCGTGTGGGTGAAATTCCCGATTAAGTTTGCGAAGTATTGTTACGGGTATTCCTACTGATATCACACGTGATACCAAAACAAGAATGGCCATGGCAATACCTGCTATCCACACCTGCCCGTTAAGCTGGATAACGATTACTTCCAGTCCTATGATCAGAAACAGGACAGCATTGAGTATCTCGTCAATCAGTTCCCAGAACGTATCAAGATGTTGAACGGTGGTGTTGCTCATCGCTTCACGGCGGCCATGATTACCAATCATCAAGCCCGCGACAACAACGGCGATGGGGGCAGACAGATGCAGGCCAGCTGCAGCGGTCGCACCACCTGAGACCAGGGCGAGCGTTAACAACACCTCCACCTGATAATTGTCGACACGCTTAAGCATCTGCAATACCACCCAACCGCAGACGAACCCGAATAATCCACCACCAATCGCCTCCTGAACAAACAGTACGCCAACATGCTGCGCATTAAAGGCCTCACCATTGACAGCGATGCCAAATATGGCCAGAAACACAACAATAGCGACGCCATCATTGAACAGTGATTCGCCGGCAATTTTTATTTCAAGTGATTTGCTTGCGCCTGCTGTTTTGAGAATTCCCATGACCGCTATCGGGTCGGTAGGTGAGATGAGAGAGCCAAACAGAAGACAGAAAATAAAGGGTACATAAAAGCCAAAGAGCTGAAAAAGATAATACGCACCCGCAGCTACCAGAAACATACTGGTGATTACACCTACCGAGGCGAGCATACCGATAGTCCATTTGCGCTCAAGAAGCCGATCCAGATTGATGTGCATGGCACCAGCGAACAACAAAAATCCCAACATTCCATTGAGGAGGGTATCGTCAAACTCAATCTGGCCAATGATCTCTGCCGCTATGCGCTCTGCATTGCCATAACCGACGTTACCCAATGCGACTAACAAGAGCGAAAATGCCAGCGAAATGACCATGATGCCGATGGTAGTCGGCAGTTTGAGTGTGCGGTAGTTTACGTAGGCAAAAAGCGCAGAGACGGTCAGTAGGACACTGGTAATGCTTAATAGAGACATAAACGATCAGAGTTTCAGGTGAAAAAAATGTTCATCGGAAGGCGACTCAAAGGCACATGGCTCACGGTCTAGTAAACTATAGCGCTGTTCCAGTGCTGCAGTACGAATTTCTCCGCTTAGCTAACCACTGGTGCACTATTTCTTTCGTTCACTCTTTTATTGATTCATGCCAATACATCCCCCTTCAGGCCTGGCGTACGATTTACGGGTATCAAAGCGCGCCAGGCGGGCCTCGTTACGTGTGGTGCCCGGCCGGGGGCTCATTGTGACAATTCCGCACCGATTTGCCCGAGCTGGTGTAGCAGATTTTATTGAAGACAACCGCTCCTGGATCGACGCCTCGCTGGCTGATATGGATGCGAAGGTGCTGCCACGTTTCAGACAGTGGCCGCCGCGAGAGCTAACACTATGTGCCATGGAGGCGCGTATGACGCTGAGCTATAAGGATGATCTTGGCGCATTGCTAAAGCCTGAGAATGAGAATGCTCGCTGGCATCGATGTATTACTTCGCCTGCACACGATAAGCCGGCGGTTGCCAAAGAGGTAGGCGAACATCTCAAAAAAATTGCGCGCCAGTTTCTGCCGCCGCTACTTGCATCCCACGCGCATCTGCATAAGTTCTGCTATAAGCAGGTGAGTATCCGCGGTCAACGCAGTGTGTGGGGCAGTTATTCCTCCAGCGGTACGCTGAGTCTTAATTACAAGCTGCTGTTTCTCTCCCGTGAGCTTGTTGATTACGTACTGTTACACGAGCTGGCACATACACAGCATATGGATCATTCAAAGCAATTTTGGCAACTACTTTGTCGGTTAAATGTAAATTCCCGGGTTCTGGATAGAAAACTAGCAGCAGCGGGCCCTCAGGTCCCGCCGTGGCTGGAGCTGGCAGGAGGCGTTGGTTCCAGCGAAATAGCCTGAGTGACAGAAATCCGACTTTAACCCTGAAAGTATTCTGCTATCCTTTTTGCAGCTTCGGTGGATCAACCTTGGGGGGCGATAGCCGTCCCAGGTGTGTCGCGTCCGGCCCCTAAATCCCAATCGTGTTAGTGAAGACTACAGAAAAACAATTGGTGCGCAAACAGCATAGTGTAAATGTGTTTCAGGTAATACCGCTCGTGCTCGCAGCAATGCTTGTAACAGTCGGTTTGGCCATGTACCTCACTGACGCTACCAGCATCGTTGATGTAATGCGCTCAGTCATCGTCGTCTTCGGTGGAGCGTTGGCTGGTCTGCTGTTAAGCTTTTCTGTGGCCCAGATCAATCAGGCTTTGCAGATGGCATTAACCAGAGGCATTCAAGGGGGCAACTCGCCCCGCCAAATGATACGTGCCATTCTTCAGGTGTGTGAGATTTGTCGGCGGGATGGGCTCCTGGGTGTTGCAGAGATTCGCTCTAACTCATCGGAAGTGGAGGAGATATGTCAATTGGTTGGCGAGGCGTCCACTGATTCTTCCATACGTTTTGCACTGGATCGCCGGATTGCGGGCGAGCGCGTTTATCATCAGATGGCTGCTGATGTCTTTTTCTTCATGGCTATCTATGCAATGCTGTTTGGTCTTCTCGGCTCATTGCTAAGGTTCGCTAACAACTCCGCCGACAAGATATCGGGAAGTATTTTTTTGCCATTTGTCTGTGGTGCAAGCTTTGCCATTATGCTCACTGTGCTGATTGCAAGGCTGCGTGCGTCCCACAGTCGGGAAATAGTCCTGGCAGAAATTGCGTATCGGGGAGCTGCCATCATGCTCGAGGACAACAACGTGCAACGATTACATGCGCGATTAGCTTTGCTCGTCCCCCCAGGTTTGCGCTCGTGAACGAAATTGTCGTAAAAGCGGTAGCCAGCGGCCGCACGGCCTATCCTGTGGTGCCAGACCCTGACGATCCTATTATTCTGCAGATAGATGGCAAACTAATGCGCGTGCTCGATATAAGTGCTAGCGGTTTTACTCTGCCAGCGGACATTATTACTAGTGGAAGACGTTACCCGTTCAGCATGGATTTGCCGACCGCCGGTCGGGCAATTAGTGGCTATGTTGATATTTTACCTGCAGAGGGAAAAAATGATTTGCAGTGCAGGTTCGTTAATCTGTTATCCGAGGAGCAGGACGTGTTGCATCAATATGCGCTAATCAGGCAGAAGGTAGCTATTCGTTCTCTGCGACCTGCTACCTCAGGCAACTCTTACTAGTTCCGTGCCACTCGCGCACTACGATGCAGAGGTTGACCGGGAAGCCTTGCACGCTGATCCAGAGCAGCGCGCTGTTATGCAACAGCTCCAACTGATCAGTGACGAGCTAAAACGGCGGCAGAAATGGGTTGCACCTTCGCGCTCACTGTTTTCAAGATGGAAAAATTCCAACGACAAGAAGGTTGCAGGCGTAAAAGGTTTGTATTTGTGGGGAGGCGTAGGTCGAGGCAAGACCCATCTTTGCGATCTGTTCTTCGATGCCGTGCCATTCAAGGATAAGACCCGATTGCACTTTCATCGTTTTATGCAGCAAATCCACACGGACCTTCGTAAGCTTGAAGGCACCGAAAATCCAATACAGCGTATTGCCGATGAGTGGTCCTCGCATTCCAGACTATTGCTGCTTGACGAAATTCATGTCAACGACATAACCGATGCCATGCTCTTGGGAGGGCTGCTTACCCAATTGTTTAGTCGTGGTGTGACGCTTGTAACCACCTCGAATGTACCACCTCAAGGCTTATATAAGGATGGCCTGCAGCGGGCCCGATTTCTTCCAGCCATTGCACAGATATGCAAAAATTTGCAGGTGCTCGAAATGGTTGGCGTGACTGACTATCGGCTAAGACTGCTACAGCAAGAGCCCGTATATAAGGTGAGCCGATTTGTTGATGGTGTAGCAGGTCGTGAAACACAGAAGGCGATGCAGGCGTACTTCGACAAGATAAGTGCTGATACGGATGCTCGGTCAACCAGTATCGAGATAAATTCCCGTCAGATAGATGTGGTCAGCTACGGTGCAGATGTTGCGTGGTTCCACTTTGATGCATTGTGCAATACCAGCCGATCAACGCAAGATTATATCGAGCTTGCCAGTGTGTTTCAGACCATACTTATCAGCGATATTCCAGTGATGGATGACTCCACCAACGATGCCGCCCGACGATTCGTTAACATGATAGATGAGTTTTACGATCAGCATGTAAAACTGATCGTATCAGCCGAAGGACCCGCCAATAAGCTGTATACTGGTAAAAGGCTGTCGTTTGAGTTCGAACGTGCTGCCAGTCGGCTTTTTGAGATGCAGACGACAGAATATCTGGGTTCTATACACCGTGGCTGAAGAGAGCACCAGCGTCGCCGCTATCCGTCAGCGGGGTATCGTGTCAGAACTCTCGGACAGCCTCCCAGGATGGCATTTATAAGCCAAATCGAGAATTGTCAACTAGCAAAGTAATTGCCAGAGAGAAACTTTATGGACGAAGGCGCATCACAGCAGTTCTATCCTGTCACTTTCACAGGAAGAGGGGGTCAGTTTTTCAAAATCTGGATAGTTAATATCCTACTGACCATTCTCACTCTCTACATTTACTCGGCTTGGGCAAAAATACGCACCATGCGGTATTTTTATGGAAATACGGTGATTGATGGTTCTAGCTTCGAATACCACGCCAGGCCTTTACAGATACTATTAAGCCGAATGGTTGCCGCCTTGCTGTTTATTGGCGTCACTGTGGGCCAATCGATGAGCCCCTATGTGACGCCGATTGCCACCGCTATTCTCTTTCTTATCATTCCCTGGGCAATCTGGCGTTCAACTAAATTCACCATGAGAATGACCAGCTATCGAAACGTGCGTTTCGGGTTTGATGGGTCAGTGTGGACCTTGTACCTGTATCAGTTGATCTTGCCTATAATGGTTTACGCATTTATTGGTGCGGGTTTCTATTTTTGGAGGCAAGAGCTATTGCCTGGTTTTCTTGCACCTGCCTGGGTTGTCGCTGCACTGCTCATCAACTTCCTTGTAGCCGTCTTTACTCACAAACGACTATCCAGCTATTTTTTGAACGGCTACCTTTATGGAAAAAGCCGCTTCTCAGGTGATCTTTCATTGGGATATTTTTTCCAGACCTATGCCCTGGCAACGATACTTACCCTTGGCACATTGGCAGTTGTTGGTTTTCCCTTTCTCATGAACGCTGTTCCGGAAGGGATGTCAGTGCTGGATTGGGTTAAGAGTATTCCTGATATGTTAAGTGAAGAGAGCCTTGAAGAAGGTGGTGAGGGCATTAGTCTTATTCTGAAGTTTATGCTGATTTTTTATGTTTACTTATTCATCGTCGGCTATTTTGTCGCTGCGCTGATTAGGGCGCGTAGCAGGAATCATGTTTTTGCCAATGCAGTTCTCGACAACCGTGTTGAATTTAAATCCACGATCACCATCATCGGCTTGTGGTGGATCATGTTCACCAACGTACTATTGATGTTTGTTACCTTAGGTCTGGCAAGACCATTTACTCAGGTCAGAATGGCACGGTATTTTGCACGACATAGCTCGGTATTATCGGCGGAACCATTGGACAATTTTGTTGGTGAGAAGCGTCAAGAGGTCGGTGCGTTCGGAGATGAGTTAGGTGATGTGTTTGATGTGGATATGGACGTCGGGTTTTAGGGTTCGGCGCTAATTAATCGACATTTTACAGTAGCTCAGGCGCGCTCTCAGCAATGCGAGACGGGCGCGAATTGCAGGCTACTGTAGCAACAAACAAATTCGCTGCACGCCAGGCGTGGGCGACTGTAATGTGATTTAATTTTTGGCGTGAACACTTAACACCAGGGTTGAATACAGAGTCTTTTATAATGTGTTGTGAACTGCAGTGTGCATCGGCACAGAGAACAGGACTATGAACATCGACGGCTACTGGTTTGCTCCAGAGAGCTCTACGCGCCTGGAGGCTACCCTGCGCATTGTCAATGCAACTTACAGCTTGACCATTACCGAGGGTATAAGCCGTGAAGGGTTACTGTCCGAGCTCAATATTAGCGACCGGCTTGCCGATATGCCTCGTCGTTTGAACTGGGCAGATGGCGCTATGTTCGAGACTAGCGCTAACGATGCGCTTGATGCATCGCTGGTTGAAAGTGGTCATAAGGCGGCACGTGTGGGGATACTGCATAGACTAGAGATTTCTTGGGGGTGGGTGGCAACCGCTTTGCTGATCACAATATTAGTCAGCTATATCGGTATTCGTTATGTATTGCCGGTGGCATCTGAGTCCATCGCGCGTAAATTGCCTGCCTCGTTTAATGACACTGTATCGGAGCAGGCATTGTCAGCCCTTGATCGCTTTATGTTTGAAGAATCCGAAACCAGCCCTGAGCAAAGAGCAGAAGTTCAACAGCAGTTCGATAGACTATTGGCAGCGTTGCCTGAATACGAGGTGGATTTTAATTTACAATTTCGCAGTATGAATGGTAGGCCCAATGCCATGGCCTTGCCAGGTGGTGTTGTCGTCGTCACTGATGCCTTTCTTGATATGGTAGAACACCCCGATGAGCTGGATTCAGTGTTATTACACGAAATCGGTCATGTCATTGAGCATCACGGCATGACGCAAGTCATTCGTGCATCTGCAGTAACAGTTATCGTATCCCTGGCATTTGGTGATTTAAGTGCACTGGGCGATATCGCTGTCGGTGTGCCGGTATTCATTATGCAAAACAGCTACTCGCAAGCGGCTGAAACCGAAGCAGATGGCTACGCTTTAGCTCAGATGCAAAAAATGGATAAAGATCCCAGGCACTTTGCAGATATTATCTTACGGCTCACCGATCAGGGCCTGGATGATAATAGTGAAGAGGAGACTAATAGTTATTTTTCCTCGCACCCGGACAGCCGCGATCGTGCAAAAAAAGCACTTGAAGCTTCGCGCGCTATGCAAGCCAAGTGATATCGGAAAGGTAAGACATCATGCTCCCTGAACTACCTGGTCGTGGTTGCTCATAGAAAAACAGGCTTTTGTCACCGGCTGCCGGTAGGTGGATCCCAGGGAATTCGTCCCGTCAGAAAATGTCCGAAAGCCGCCCAGGCGGCAACATGGTCACAAATGACTTTCACTGCCACGAGTATAGGCACGGCCATCAAAACTCCGGGAATGCCCCACAACCAGCCCCAGATGGTCACACTCAAGAATACCGCAACGATGTTCAGAGACATTCGGTGGCCGATAATCATCGGTGTCAGAAAACTGCCCTCTATCAAAGAACAAGCGTAGTAGAGCAGTGGAGCCAGCAGGGCGGGGCCTAATGAATCAAATGTTGTGAGTGACACAAGCCCCAAAGCTATGGCTCCCATGATTGCGCCGACAAAGGGAAGAAAATTAAGGAACATGGCAACAATGCCCCAAACCATTGGATTCGGAACGTTCAGTATTGCCATCAGCGATGCTATAACAGTACCTAGCGCAGCGTTAATGACGGTGATGGTAAGCAGGTATCTTGAGACCCTGTTTTCAATGTCGTAGACGATTTTCAACGCCTGTTTCTTTTCTGCCAGTCCCGGCATTAAATCCAGAAGCTTTTCATGGAACAGAGTACCTGTTGCCAGCAGGAAAAGTGCCATGAACAACGCGATCGCAAAGGTGGTGGCGCTGGTAGCAAATGTAGATGCAGCGGTGGTAATCAGATTGGGTTGCTCGACGGCTATAGTTGAAACGGATTTTGTGTTTATTGAGTCCACCAGATCTTCCAGCTGACCTGATGCCTGTTTCGCAGATTCTATCGGCTCTTTGAAATCCTGTAGACGAGCCTCTATTTTCTCTTTTACGATAGGGGCAGAATCTACCAGTTCGCTCAGTGAATCGCTCAGGCTGTAAGTACCTAGCGCTACAATCAGTCCTGCGATACCGATCATAAGGCACGACACAACTGGTGCAGGAATACGGTAGTGAGACAGTGACCTGACTATCGGGCTGAGAGTCATCGCCAGTAATAGTCCTAATACAAGGGGCATGATCAAATCTCGGCCAAAGTACAACACGTTGGTTCCCAGCATCAAGGCAATCAGAATCAGGGTTCTGTGTATGGCTACGAGAGTGCGATCTGGACTAACGTCTTGCTCTAGTTGCGTTAACTCATCTGGATGTTCAATAGCGTCTTTGTTGTTCACATCATACGGCTCAGTTATTAATTAACACCAGGGTCAACATTAAGGGTTACTAGGTCCGATATGATCAGCAACGTAAGCATCGCGCTCACCTAAAGGCTTTTCTGCACCTGTTGTAGAATCTTCGCTGGTCTGGTGTTCAAGTTCTGCGTTGAGTGTGGCACCTAGAATAATAGAAAAACTCGTAACGTAAAACCACATAAGGAGCACCATGATGGCACTGAGTGCTCCGTAAGTCTGGTTGTAAGCTCCAAACTGGCTGACGTAGATGGAAAATACGGTTGACCCCGATATCCAGATAAACGTGCCAGCCACAGCCCCCGCAGATAACCAGCGCCAGCGGGGAGGGCTTCTGGGAGATGAGAATCGATATAGTATGCCAAGGCTTATGATGGACATTGAAAAAAACAATAGCCAGCCGGATAGGCCTGCTATTGCCATCATCCATTCAGGCAGTGGCAGTAGTGAAAGGGTCGCAGGAATACCTACCATCAAAGTCAAGGTCAACACCACCAGCAAAACGGCTCCTAATGTTAGAAGGTACGTCAGGATAGCGAGCTGTATAAAATTGCGAGTCTCTTTTTCACGATACGCCACGGTAACTGCGTTGACCAGAGCATTCACGCCCCGATGCGCACTCCATATAGCCACCATAATTCCTCCGAGCAGACCCAGGCCCAGCGATTGTCCTTCTCTCGATGCAAGTGTTGTCAGTTGTTCAGTAAAAATCTCAGTGACTTCGTTTGGAAAAAACAGGGATACCGTTAGCAAGTGTGCCTGTATATCTGCTGGATCAGCTAACAAGGCATACAGCGACACGATGGCAGCAAGTGCCGGAAACACCGCCAGCATTGCATAGAATGCGACGCCTGCAGACAACATGGAAAGGTTGGCATCGTCAAATCGGTTAAAGACGCGACGTGCAACATCCCACCATCCACGCCAGGGAATTTCTGAGGGTTTGCTGGCAGATCGCCCACGCCGAGTAGAAATGTCCGGATTGTTCATTGAGTAGTTGAAGGCTTATTCGAGGGATGAGTGGGCTACGTTTGCTATTACCATCTGTATGGTAGACAGTTTTTTAATTATGGCTGTGCTAAGCACAAACGGATAGGCGTCTGATTGTCCCAGGCTGCGATTAAGCATATTCAAGGCCACCGAAATTGGCAGCCAATGTTCGATCAAGGTATTGATATCCTTGCATCGGTACGCATCGATAGCAGGTGTGTCTGGTGTTATTAAGGTTCTTCCTGTGACAGGATCCAGAGTGAGCCCTAGCTCGCTGGCACACTCCAGGGCGTCAACAATGTGAAAATAGTGAGCCCAGGTCTCAGCCCAGTCCTCCCAGGGGTGAGAGCTTGCGTAGGCGCTGATGTAGTTAATTTTATAATCTGCCGGCGGGCCGGATTTGTAGTGATTTGCCAGTGCTTGCTGGTAGTCGAGGCGCTCATCGCCAAAAACTGACCGAACCGTATCAATGCAGGGCTGATCCCGCACCAGTTGATCCCAGAAATAGTGGGCCGATTCATGTCGCAGATGTCCTAGCAATGTTCTGTAGGGTTCTCCCATATTTTGCCGCGTCATTTCGCGGTAGGCATCATCGGCTTCGCGTATGTCCAGAGTAATGACCCCTCCGGCATGGCCAGTCTGTACGCTCGATCCATCGATTTGAGAGTCTGCATCCAGGAAATCAAAGGCAAGGCCGGTATCCGGTTGCTTATCCTGGCTAACCACTTGCAATCCGAAACGAAGCAATGAGTAGACAAGATGATTTTTCTCAAGCTGAATTTTTTGCCATAGCATAAGGTTTGCCTGATCAGATAAATTCGGGATAGTGCGATTCAGTTCGCAGGCAATACAAAAACCATCTGTGGAGTCATCGGACGCTAGCCAGTTGCATGCGTGGTGTTCCAGGCCATTGCGACATACCGGCTTGTCGGGAATATGGATGGACATTGATTCTGGATCGAATGCAAGGTTGCTATCACACCAGACGCAGCGACTATTTTGAAAATAGACGGCGTGGCCGCAGGCGCTGCATTCGAATAGTTTCAATGTGTAGCTCCGAGATGGATAATGCAGTTATTTGAAATCATTAAATTGTCGTTTTGTTGATTACAGGCCTGTCTTGCAAGCCTGGCTAGCAAGTCGCTTTGCTTTGAGTAACTCACCTTCCAGGCCGACAAAACCGCGGAAAAAATGGACCCATCAATCCACAAGACCTGAATACTGGTTGCCAATCTGGCAGTTGAATCTCCGTGCAATTCTGTAGTGAAGATAACCTCAGCATGCCTCAACTCTTCTCAAGCGCTTCTGGCAGGGTAGAGGCCAGCAATGCTCCTAAAGCGGCGGTAGCAGAGAACATCGCGATCATGCCTATCGGCGAGAGCCAGATAGCCACGATTCCAGTCCCAAGTCCTACAATAACGATAACGATGCCGATCAGGGTATTGCTAATGGCTATGTAATCAACCCGATTGTCGTCATTTGCCAAGTCTACTACGTAGGTTTTGCGCGCAATGCGAACGCCCTGATGTGCTACCTCCAGAACGAAGTATAGTACGGGTACTACTAACAGATATTGGAATACAGAAGGCACAACGAAGTGAAGGATGACAGTAAATACTCCAAGCGCTGATATGCAGGCAGCACAGACTTGCAATACCCAGCGTGACGAACGATCAGAGTATCGTCCCCAAAGCGGTGAGCTGACGAAACTTGCCAGACCGCTGGCAAGAAGCAGAGCACCTACAGAGCCCAGTGCTGCATTGGATGACACACTGAGCATGACGTACCATGGAGCTACTAGCGCTGTTGAGACTAACAATGAGCGAACGACTACAAATCGTCTGAAGGATTTTTGATCACGTAATAGCACAAGACGCTTTAAAATACCGGTTGAATTTTCTCTATCGACGCGATCTGCCGCTTCTTCTTCAACCCGCAAGAAAAAAGCACTTGCTAACCACCAGCAGACAGAGCCGAGGCCTAAAAACAGGATAAGCACTGAAGCGCCGCTGCGCTCTGGACTGATAAGCAGAACAAGCGATATAAAAACGGTGGCGAGTCCAGCAGCGCTGGAAGCCCAGCCTGTGGTTTGCCCTCTGAGGCCAGCAGGTACCGTTTTGCCCAAAACGGCCTTGAAGCTAATTGAACATAGCGCTCGCGCAATGCTCAGGACACTCAGACAAACCACTATAGTCCAACCTGCCGCTACACCATCCAGGAGCCATGCGCTCAGCATCATGAACATGGCTGCAAATCCCTGTATCAGTGTTCCGACGCTGTAAAGAGGGCCCAGACGTCGGAATCGTAAGACGAGGTCAGCGAGCCAGAGTTGTGGCAGTAATGCGCCGGATTCCCTTAGTGGCACCAGCAGTGAGATGGCCTGTACTGACGCTCCCTGTGATTGGAGCAGAGCCGTCAGTGTGATCTTCGGGCTAACAAGCGTGTCGGCGGTTTTAGTCAGGAAAGTGCTTACAACCAGGGTCGCAACCGTGACCGACAGGTGTTTCCGGTTGCCCGATTTGGAAGACGCCTCACTCAATACATTCTCGAACCTTCGCCTTAGCTGCGAGAGCAGTCGCATTAATTCTATTTACCTTGATTGGATTGCAGAGTCGGCGTTGTACAGGGCTGAGAGATTATATTTCAGCACAAGCCTAAACCATGAGTGTAGGTTAGTCGGTCGTTAACGTAAAAATTACATAGTCATTGATACCTGCTTACAGGCGTGTATCTTCCTGCGTCAGCTAGTCACTAAACCCTAGGATAAACACTAGGATAAACCCAAGGTGAAAAAACCGGGTAGACCATCTGGCTTTGTAAAGCGGGATGTCCAGTTGTTCGGGCTTGTACCTGGCCGTGACAGCACATGCCTCACTGGACTTTTTAGTTGCTAGCGATTATTCATTGTAATATTAAAAGGTTACATAATGTCTATTGAAATTTCCGGTTTTCTGGGATTTATCTGGCTGATTGTTACTGTGTGGGCAATTATCCGGATTGTACAGAGTGTCGCCAGTGCAGGTAAAAAGACATTATGGGTTGTGGTTATACTTGTGCTTCCGGTGTTCGGCGTTATTGCCTGGTTTTTCATTGGTCCAAAGTAGAAACGCGGCTCGTTTGATAAAAATATGTTGTTAAACTATCCCCTGGTGTTGCTTGAATTTTCGGCTGAAGGCGGCCGGAAATTCATGCAACAACAGGGGATAGCTTCTAATTAATTTTCACACGCGCCAGGCGCTAAAATATCAAAGGCACTACTGAATGGATGGCGTTGACGAAGTACAAACCACGATCCTTAATACTTTTTTCGAAATTATAAAGAGTTTTATAGAGCACCTGCCCTATATATTCGGTTCAATTTTTATTCTATTGCTGACGTGGGGCCTCACCTCATTCTTACGTCGGTTCGGTACTCGCATACTCAGTAACTGGAGTAAGCGTGACTCAGTAAAAGAGCTGATCATCAGGATGGTGACCATCGTCGGATGGGTGCTTGGTTTACTGCTATGCGCAATCATTCTGTTTCCCGGACTCACTCCCTCCAAAGCCTTGGGTGGGCTGGGTCTCGTGTCTATTGCCGTGGGTCTTGCCTTTAAGGACATATTTGAAAATTTTTTCGCTGGTATTCTGATTTTATGGAGATTCCCTTTCGAACGTGGCGACTTTATCGAGTGTGAAGGACTGGTTGGAAAAGTAGAGAAGGTAATGATGCGGATGAGTTATATCCGGGAAACCAACGGTGAACTAACAGTGGTGCCTAATTCGTTTTTGTTTAAAAACCCCGTAACCATTCTTACCAGCTTGCCCAGTCGTCGCGTTATGTTGACAACAGGGGTTGCCTATGACGTCGACGTTAAGGAGGCAGTTAGAGTTATTACAGAGGCGATTTCCCAATGTGAAACTCTCACTTCAGATAAGCCTATTCAGGTTTTCCCCTGCGGTTTTGGTAGCAGTAGCATCGATATTGAACTGGCATGGTGGGCTGAGTCGACGCCGTTAGGAATTCGCGAATCGCGCGCAGAAGTTGTAATGGCAGTGAAGGCTGCGCTTGATAAAAACGGTATTGAAATTCCGTTTCCTTACAGAACACTGACATTTAAAGAGCCGCTGCCGGTGGTTAACCAGGCCGAGTCCTCCGCCTCATGATCGTAAAGTTCTCATAGCGTGTACGCTCTACTTGCAAAACTGCTGGACGATATTCGAGCCAGTTACTGGTTTGTGCCGATGTGCATGTTGATTACAGCCATCGCATTGGCTTTTATCACCCGCTGGCTGGATGCCGAATCAGTGATGAGTGAATTTGCTGAATCGTCGGTTCTCATTGCATCTGGTGCTGATGGCGCCAGGACTATTCTCAGTGTGATAGCTACAACCGTCATGGGTGTCGCGGGTGTCACATTTTCCTTAACTATTGTTGCTGTATCGTTTGCCAGTTCCAACTTTGGACCGCGTTTGATAGGAAATTTCATGCGAGATCGTGGTAATCAGTTCACGTTGGGAACGTTCGTTGGAACCTTTGCCTATTGTCTATTGATTCTGGCCACAGTTCGAGGAGAATCTTCGACCGAAATGACCGCATCGACAGAGTCGTTCGCCCCCTACCTCAGCCTCATTATTGCGTTAGTGCTTGCACTGGTATGTATAGCTGTCCTGATTTACTATATTCATCATATTGCTGAAACCATTAATATTGAAAACATCATTGCGGATATCGGGCGCAACCTGACGTCTCGTATTGCTGAAATCTACCCTGATTCAGATGCTGAAAAGACATTAGTCGATGAAGACTCATTTTCGGCCGCTACCCAGCATTTGCAACCTAGCCGTATCAGTTGTCAATCAACTGGCTACGTTCAGGCCATTGATCACGACAAACTGGATGAGCTGACAGAGACCAGACAATTACTAACCAGAGTTCACTACCGGCCAGGTGATTTTGTCACCCCGCACGATAGCCTCCTTAGCGTCTGGAGCGAAGAGGCAGATAAAGTGCCAGAAAGTGAATTGCGACATTGCTTTGCCACAGGTCCGCAACGTACTGAGCATCAGAATGTCCTGTTCCTTGTAGAACAATTGGCTGAAGTTATCGCCAGAGCACTTTCCCCCGGGGTTAATGATCCGTTTACTGCGATCAGTTGTCTGAATTGGTATCGGTTGGCAATTCCAGAGTATATAAACGTGTTTCCTGACGCAGTGGATGAGAAAAAAATGGTTAGGTGTATCGTGCAAGTTGCGCCTATCAAGTTTGAGCGACTGACGTCGGTGATGTTTGATACAACCAGACAATACATCGTCTCGGACATGAATGTTTTGCTACACGCTATGGCAATGATCGCGGAGTGTGCATCGTTTGCAGGTCCTGGTCAGCATCAGCAAGTTTTAAAAAAGCACCTGAAGTGTTTTCATGACGCTGGCCAGCAGTATCATAAATGTTCAATTGATGCCCAGTCGATTACGGAACGTTACGAGCAGACGTTAATTATTCTTTCAAATAAAGACGGAAACCCGCAACAACGGTATGAGAATTGGTGGTTTGGAGGAAGTGCCTGAGTATTTGTCGTAGCCATGCGTAGGTATCTGGGCGGTAATTGCTGGCTAATGCTTGCTGACTGGCACTTGCTGACAGATACTAGCTGACAGATACT
>Ga0209828_1000090_pt1 | contig 74011 bp, 66 predicted proteins | sample MaitaG_FD_187429 | JGI IMG/M metagenome (GOLD analysis project Ga0209828, IMG submission 187429) | Marine algal microbial communities from Maine, USA - Maine_Asex2 metaG (SPAdes) (version 2) | ecosystem: Host-associated > Algae > Red algae > Unclassified | place: Maine, USA | collected 2015-01-05
AGACAGCCAAATAGTAGATAGAATTTATTCAGATAGATTAAAATGATTTATTTATTGATTTCGCCCAATTGTAAATTTCAATTGAAAAGTATACCATTCAGGACTCCTAGTTACTTTATTTGATAAAGGGGCTACACCCCTTTTTATATGATGATGCCCTTTCAGGGCAAATGAAATAATAAAAAATATCTCGGTCAATTGAAAGGGAATACAATGGCCTGAAAGGGCAAAAACAAACAGGCAATGGAAGCGCCATTGTTAAATATCAAAAATAAATAAGCCCTAGAAGGGCGACAGCAATTAGTAAATAGAATTTATTCAGATAGATTAGAATGACACATTTATTGATTTCATGATATTCGAACGACGGATAAAACAAGGTATATTTTATATTGTCTTCAACATCGCCAATAATGTCTCTGCTTTTAGTCTAGTGTTGTGATTAGGATTAGCATATTGAAATTTCACTATGTTGTCCTTTATAATATAAATGGCTGGCACCGGTAATGTATGATGATTTTGCCCACTCCATTCCTCTAAATCTAACTTATATTCATTTTTGTATTTGGCAAACAATTCATCGTTTACGTTCCAATCTAATCCAAATGCTTGGATCGCATTTGTGTTTGCATCAGAGTACACTTTAATTTCACTTTCAGCTTTATTATTAGATTCTTCAAGTTTAGAAGTTTGGTCTATAGTGATTCCAAATATTTGATATCCTAAGGATTCAATTTCGCCCTTGATATCATTTAATTCGCCCAAATGTTTGGTGCAGTAACCACACCATGCACCTCTGTAAAATATGATTACAGAAGCGGTATCTGATGCCAATTCTTTTAGCTGGATTTCGTTATTATCTTGATCGTATATAATTACTTCTGGGACTTCCGAGCCAACCTTAAGCGGACATACTAAAGATGGATCTGTTTGAGAGATTAAAAATTGCTGGCTGAGAAAGAATATAATTAGAATACGTAAAATCATAGTTTTGTTTATTAGTTAGGTAATATCTTTTGTTCAAAAACAAGGTAATTTATTTTCGAAATTATTTCTATATGAATGAAGTTAAACGTTCATTATTTATTTGGATAATGTTACCCTAGGACAATTCATTTTTTAAATTTTAAATTTTTGTCATTAAGACTGCTGTATTTAAAATTGAACATATCGTAAAAGTAATTCATATATAATTTCCATGGATATTTGGAGCCTTGTTTAGGGATTTCATTGAGAGATCGTAGCACGTATCCTGCATCAAAATCAAGGAGCGGCTCAAGCTCCATCTTTTCTATCGGTTCAGCATAGCATATATTTGACCCTGTATTGTCCATGTGTTTGATCAGTCTGCAAATATATTTTGAAGTTAGGTCACATTTCAAAGTCCATGACGCATTTGTATAACCGACTACCACCACAAAGTTAGGTATTTTGTCGAACATCATTCCTCGATAACAAATAAGATTGGAAGGATTTATTTTCTTTCCATCTATCCAAGCTTCTATGCCTCCTAAGATTAGAATATTTAGACCAGTGGCGGTGATGATAATATCGGTCTCTAACTCATTTCCAGAATTTAGCTTTATACCTGTTTCTGTAAAATGATCAATATGGTCAGTTACAATATCTACATGATCTTCTTGCAAAGCACTAAATAAGTTGCTATCAGGAACTAAGCAAAGTCTTTGCTTCCATGGATTATATTTCGGATTAAAATGAGTCTCGACATCTACGGAGTTTCCCAACTCTTTTTTAACCCCTTTCATCAAGATTTTTTTCAAGAGTTGAGGCCACCTCATACAGGCATTATAAAAAAATACACTCATGGAAATATTTTTCCATCGAGTCAACCAATACGCCATTTTGGAAGGTAAAATTTTCCGAAAAGTATTCGCCACTATGTCTTTAGATGGCATGGTCAGGATATACGAAGGGGACCGTTGCAGCATGGTTACATGACTTGCTTTTTTCGCTAGTTCTGGTACTAAGGTTACAGCAGTTGCTCCACTTCCTATGACCACGATTTTTTTATCTTCATAATTCAATGAAGTATCCCAATGCTGAGGATGTATGATTTCTCCTTTAAATTTTTCTCGACCTTCAAAGTGAGGTGTAAATCCACTTTCGTAATTGAAGTATCCAGTACAGCTAATCAGAAAATTACAAGAAAAAGAACTCTTGTTTTCGGTCTCTAAGGTCCAGATTGCTTCATTGGAATCCCAAGATGCTTTTATAATTTTATTATTGAAATGAATGTGTTCTATGATTCCAGATTCTTCCGCTGTTTCTTGAATGTAATTCAAAATATCAGGTCCATCGGCTATTGCTTTTGCATTTTTCCATGGCTTGAACGAATAGCCTAAGGTGTACATGTCACTATCAGATCGAATACCGGGATACTTAAACAAATCCCAAGTGCCTCCTAGATTTTCACGAGCCTCTAATATGGCATATGTTTTATTAGGAAATTCATCTTGTATATGATGTGCGGCACCGATGCCGGATAGACCTGCACCTATAATAATAATGTCAAAATTATTAGAATTCGAGCTCACAAAATAAAAATGGGTAATTAAAATGAATTATGCTAGGGAATCAAACAGAAGTTTTCTAATTCTTTCAATATTTGTCTTTCTTATATAGTTTGTCTCAAATTATCTTTTCCAAAATTTCCTTTTTAAGGAAAGCCATTATTAAATCTCGAACAAGCCGTTAGGCCCTTTAAAGCTTGCTGTAATTTGGATATCCTTTGCTTTGATGATTTCTAAGGAAGGAAACATTCGATTTAAATAGGGAGTGATTACAGAAGGATTTGGATGATAGAATTGAATGGCTTTGATCTCTAACATTTGTTTTAACTGATCGGTTGGATGTGATTCACTTTTTGACCAGTCGATGAAGAAAGGGAGAAGTTCTACTTCAGGAAACGGAAGCGGCAGAGTCATTTTCCATGATAACATTTTCTCACTTGGAGTTTTTCTTTCTCCTACGGCTAGTTCTCCCATCTCGGAGTGATACTCTTTTAGTAGTCTACCATCTTTCTGAATTTGATTTGAGTTGAGGCACAATCTTGTAATTTTTGGACTATTGATTAAGTCAATACCCATCCAGCGTGGTGCTTTTATCTCTTCATTTGTTTTATCTGAGGCGAGAATTTCCAAATAACATTTATGGCCAATTTTTATTAGTGCATTATGAGTGCCTTTGGTAAGATGTTTTCCGCCTATTGTTGGTGTGACGCCATACTTCGATTGAAAAAGTTCGACTGCTTGTTCTAAGTTAGGAACGCCATATACAATGTGGTCAATTTGTTTTATAATATCAATATTCATTCTAAAGAAATTATTTATTAATGTTGACTTCTTCCTGCAACAGGTTGCATCATCTCCTTACCAATTAAACGGGTTGCTAATTTTCCTATAGTAAGACCCTGAACAATAATAGAGAAAACAACGACGATATAGGTAACTGTCAAAAATAAATCCCTATTCATTTCTTCTGGAATACTTAATGCTAAAGCAATAGATATCCCTCCACGAAGTCCGCCCCATGCCATGATGGTAGATGTATGTGGCAAAAATTCTAATTTTTTAGAAAATAATTTTACGGGTATTATCAAGGAAAGAAAACGAGAGAATAACACTAATACAATGCATATCAATCCAGCTGTAACAAATCCAAATTCAAAATTTACAACCAATAATTCTAATCCAATTAAGACAAATAGAAGAGCATTCAATATCATATCCACGAGTTCCCAGAATTTATCTACAAATGTTTCTGTCATAACAGACATCGTTGAGTCTCTGACGGTATCATGTCCCACAATCAATCCGGCAACCACGATGGCCAAAGGCGCAGACAAATGCAAGTAATGAGCAAACACATAGCCACCCATAACACAAGCCAATGTAATAAGGACTTCAATTTCGTAATCATCTATGGACTTTAGTAGTACATATGCCAAGTAACCTAAGGCTGCCCCAAATAATATTCCACCGAGAACTTCTTGTCCGAAGAGTGTTATTATACTTTGCATATTGTTATCATTATGCCCATCATGACCTGCACCTCCAGAGATACTGAAAATGGTTAAGAAGACGACCACACCCACTCCGTCATTAAATAGTGATTCTCCGACTATTTTTGTTTCTAATTTTTTCGGGACACCTGCTTTTTTCATGATGCCTAATACAGCAATTGGATCGGTAGGGGATATCAGTGCCCCAAATAATAAACAGTGGATAAATTTGACTTCATATCCAATGTTGTTAAATAGGTAAAAGCTCATTATTCCAACAAGGAAGGTGGACGTTAAAACACCTACTGTCGCAAAAACTAACACTGGCCAGCGCTGAACCTTCAATTGATTGAAATTAGTATGCATGGCTCCTGCAAACAATAGAAAACCGAGCATTACATCTAGCAAAACCGTTTTAAAATCTATTTTACCAACGAGGACCTCCGCTAAGTTTAAAAGGCGAGGATCAATTAAATTGGATAAGAAGAGTCCTAATGTAAATAAAATGGCAATGATCATCAATCCAATGGTGTTCGGTAATTTCAGAAAACGAACATTCAAATAACCAAAAAGAGCAGAGAAAACAATTAGGATTGAGGCAATTATAAATAAGTCCATGGTTGGTGTTTGGTGAATATATAGATTTATATCCAAACAGCGATTTTTTACCTTTGATTAAAATATTATTTATCTGATAAGGCGTTGCTTTAATGGGAGTTTTGATTTTATTGATAAGAGTAAATCAAGTGTTTTTGATTTTTGTAGAAAAGAATTCTTCCATTTTCATGTATATGAGTTCTTCATCCTTACCATGATAGAGGAAGTTAAAGACCTCTTGTTTATGGAACAGTCCTCTGCAACGTTGTTTCTAACTTTAAATAAGTGCGGCAATCTATTGTAATTTTTAAAATTTAATATGATTCGGGATAACATTTGTGTATTGTACCGCTCATTTTCTACGATCTTTCCGTCTAAGAATATTGGTTCAATTTGATTTGATAAATTAGCTGCTAATTCCTCTTTGATATAACTTAATCCTTTACTTCGATTGTTGTAACAAAAGAAATATTTCCCTTCCAGGATTCTAAGAATTTTTGATATTCTGTTTTTTGTCTTTTGCTTTTGAACCAAAAAATAGGGTAGAAAAGTAAAGCTAAAGGAAGAAAAATAATAATCGCTAAAAAGCCAAATATTAAAATAGGAGCTAGGTGAATGATTTCCTTAAGCATTTTTGCAAGAATTTATTTGATTATAATCTCATCTGCAAAAATCCAAGATTTCCCGCCAGCTCCTTTATGATAATCAGGACAGGTGCCGCGGTTTTTAGCAACTACCTTTACGTATATTGCACTACCTGTTGTGTTCACTTTAAAATCTTTTAAAATACTGCCCTTGTCTTTAGGTGAGATATCGTTTATTATTTTTCCAACAGATTCATAATCTGTCCCATTTTTCGAAAAGAAAAATTCGACTTCTTCAGGCATAAAAATCCAAGAGTTTTCATCTTGCAAAAATCCGATACCGACCTCTGTAAGTTCTGTGTATTTTTCTAATTCTACGGTCGCTACCAAATCCACCTGTTCGTATCCTTGCCATGTTCCGACACGATAGTCATTACCACCTCGCATAAAATCAATAAGCGCTTGATCGCCTCCAGCCGAATAGTGAGGAGCATATTTATTTTCAATACTTATTTTTCGATTTTCTTCAATTTTGAAAAACTCACTTTTAGCGATGGGGCTATCTGTAGCATTTTCTTTATAGGCATACACGGACAGGTTTGTATTTCCTTCAATGGAAAAAGGAATCTTATATTTCTTGAATTGTCCACCATCTATTGAATATCCAATGTGGGCATCCTTTGTTGCACTTGTCAAAGTGATTACAGTTTTATCATTAAAAGCTCGATCTCCGGTGCTTAATGCTGGGATGGCGACTACTTCCTTAGCGTTTATTATGCTGGAAGGCCTATGTTCATCATTTACACCAAATTTTTGATTGGCTAGCTTTCCCATTGAAAAAATGAAATGGTCGCCTTGTATTATTTGGTCATGAGTAATGTAAGAATTTTCGTAGTTTTCTCCGTTTTTTGTAATGCTTTGAATAAATACATTTTTCTCAGAATTATTTTCCGTTTGTATTGTACATTTTTTCTCATTTTCTAAATTGATTACCACTTCTTCAAACCATGGAGAACCTAATACATAATCCTTAGAACCTGGAGTCACTGGATAAAAACCCATGGCACTCAACACAAGCCATGCAGACATTTGACCACAGTCCTCATTACCTGATAATCCATTCGGTTTGGTGCTGTATAAGTTGTCCATAATATTACGAACTAACTTTTGAGTTCTATACGGTTTGCCAACATAATTATATAGATAGCTGATGTGGTGACTTGGTTCATTTCCATGAGCATACTGCCCAATTAAACCAGTAATATCTACTTGGTCTCTTCCCGATGTTTTACTCTCGGCAGAAAATAAAGCATCTAAATGTTTCAGTAATTTTTCGTCACCACCGATCAATTTTGACCAACCTGTAATATCGTGAGGTACATAATAGCTATACTGGTACGCATTCGCTTCTGTATAATTAAAATTTACTTCAGCAGGATCAAATGGATAATACCATCTGTTATTCGATCTTGCTCTCATGAACTTTGTCTTAGGATCAAAAACGTTTTTATAGTACTGTGATCGCTGATAAAATTGCTCTGCAATTGCCTTTTGATTAAGGCTATCTGCCATGACCGCTATAGTCCAATCGTCATATGCATATTCTAGCGTTTTTGATACACACTCATGTTCGGTTTCTATGCTCAATAGACCATTTTCAAAGTATTCCTTTTTGCCTAGTTCATCTGCATTAGCATTGCTTACCATGGCCTTCAGTGCCTTCAAGGTATCGTAACCTCTTATACCTTTTACAAACGCATCACTGATTACTGGTGCAGCATGATAGCCAATCATACATCCGGTATAATTAGCGGAAAGTTCCCACATTGGCAAAGAACCACCTTGTTCATATTGATTTATAAATGTATTTATAAAATCATTCGTTTTTTTTTGTTGGATGATCGTATACAGCGGATGGGTAGCTCTATAGGTATCCCACAAAGAAAAGACTGTATATTGATCATGTTCCTCTGCTTGATGTATCTTGAAATCCGTACCCAAGTATCTGCCATCTATATCTGTAAATAAATTAGGAGCGATCATCGTGTGATACAAAGCCGTATAAAAAACCGTCTTTTTGTCTTCATTAGAATCTTTTACTTCGATTTTTGAAAGCTCTTTTTCCCAAAGCTTTACATTTGCATTTTTGATAACATCAAACTCCCAGTGATCTATTTCTTCTTCTAAGTTTTTTCTAGCCCCTTCGATGTCTACCGAAGATACCCCGACACGTACTTTTAGTACTGCGTTCTTACTAGTGAAACCTATAGCTGCCTTGATAGAAGTGCCTTGTGCTTCTTCTATATTTTCTTTAATTTCTTCAGAGACTAGGAATTCAAGATCTGAAATATTTTGATCAAATTGGATAACAAAGTAGAATCGTTGATCGGTGGCCCAAGCGTTAGAGTGACGATAGCCCTCTAACTCGGTTTTACTTACTTTTTTAAGATACGAATCGATTACTTCATCTCGATGACATAGATCGATTAGGAGTTTTTTACCTTCAGTGGATTTGTAGGTATATTGGTGAAAACCAGCTCTAGGAGTAGTGCTTAATTCTGCTTTTATTTGGTAATCAGATAAGTAGGTCTTATAGTAACCAATTTGTGCAATTTCATCCTCTTTATTGAATGAAGATCCATATCCTTCAGATCCATCTTCTCCATTAGAATAATTTGTATTTCCTGTAAATGGCATTAATAACAAATCTCCATAATCAGAAACGCCCGTTCCACTTAAATGCGTATGACTAAATCCATAAACCAAAGTATCTGTATAGTGATAGCCACTACAACCATCCCAGCCTGTTAGTCGGGTATCGGGACTTAACTGCATCATTCCAAATGGAGTCGTGGGTCCAGGAAAAGTATGGCCGTGTCCCCCTGTTCCTATGAAGGGGTCGACATATTGTGAAAAGTCGTTTTGGCCAGTTATTACTGCGGAAGATGTTATGAACCAAAATAAAAGTAGATATTTAATATCCATAAATTGCAGTCTATTTTTGAGCGTTTATATTTCAAAATTAATAATATTTTAATGCATTAAAGAACACTACATAAAAACATTATAAAATGAGTTGCATAACGACAATACCGTATAAGGAAGCCAAGGGTACATTGTTAAAATTATACAACCGAATAAAAGGACCCAATGATCACATAGATCACATATTAACCATACATAGCTTGCGTCCCCATTCGTTACAAGGACACATGACGTTATATAAGAATGTGCTCCATCATAAGGGTAATTCGTTGGAAAAGTGGTACTTAGAAGCGTTAGGAATCTTTGTTAGCAAATTGAATGAATGTGAATATTGTTACACTCATCATTCTGTTGGTTTAAGAAAACTGTTGGAAGGAAATGACAGGGTAGATAAGATTATTGATGCCTTATTGGGGGATGATTTAATGGAGGTTTTTACCGCTAGGGAATTAGAGGGCTTCAAATATGCCAATAAGATAACTTTTGATTTGAATAAGGTAGAAAGTTCAGATATCGAAGCACTAAGGTATATGGGCTATACCGATGGAGAAATTTTAGAAATCAATCAAGTTGTCAGTTATTTTAATTATGTGAATAGAACAGTTGTAGGGTTAGGGGTCGATTTAGAAAAAGATCATTTTGGCTTATCGCCGAATGATAATGATGATCCTAATAATTGGGGACATGGGTAAACCAAATATAAAATATTAGACAATTCGATTCGCAAGAAATACAAGGACTGGAATGTTTTCTAATGGTTGGATTTATATTTAATGAATTAAAATGGTGAATGTGAAGGATAAGCATATTTAAAACTATATCGGATTTGCGTCTCAAGATTAGAAGTAGCATAGAAGCTTTAGCAAATGGAATTGTTGATAAATAGAAAAAATAAAAATTATATTATCAAGTCAACGCTTGCACTTAACACCGATTAATATTTCAATAAATTAGAAATGTAGAAAATAATCTGTAATTTATTGCTATAAAGAAATGCCTTTATCTGAAAGTTAGACCTTCGCCTTAGTCAATAATTGGGCATAGTTGCCGAGATGGCATATTTTAAATTCTTCCTTTAAAATTATGAAAATCTATTAATCATGAAAATCATGGTTAAGACTATACAATAACTCTCACTGAAAATAATTAACTTGAAGAAGAATTTAAATACAATGAAAAAATTTGTCACTCTTACCCTATTTATACTCGCTTACTTCTTAGTAGGCAGTTTCAACCTTCAAGCCCAAGATGAAATACTTCAGGAACTTGAAGAATTAGCTATTATTGACCAAAAAGTAATGGTGCCGATGCGAGATGGTATCCGACTTGCAACCGATATATATCGACCTAAGGCTGATGATAAGGTACCGATTATTTTTTCTCGTACACCTTATAATTTTAATTCTTGGCAAGATGGAAAAGAAAGTACAAGAACGGCAGAAAGAGCACTTGCGGCAGTAAAGAATGGATACGCTTATGTGGTTCAAAATGAACGTGGACGATATTATTCTGAAGGTGAATGGGATATTTTGGGGGTGCCTTTGACGGATGGTTATGATGCTTTTAGTTGGATGAAGGAACAATCTTGGTCTAATGGTAAGGTCGGAACTTTGGGTTGTTCCTCTACTGCCGAATGGCAAATGGCTGTGGCGGCGCTAGACCATCCTTCTCACGCCGCTATGGTGCCTCAAGGATATGGCGCCGGTATCGGTCGAGTAGGAGATATCAACGAACAGGGTAATTGGTATCGCGGTGGAGCAGAACAAATGTTATTCTTTGCTTGGTTGTATAATGTAGAACACGACAAATTTAAACCTCGAATTCCAGCTGGAGCAAGTCAGGAAGATTTAATTCGTATTTCTCGATTTTACGATTTAGCACCAGAGAATCCAACGATTGATATGAGCGAAGCCTTATCGCATTTGCCCATTCAGGATATTGTAAAAAACATAAACGGCAAACAAGAGATATTTGATAAAATGATCGTACGTAAGCCGAATGATAAAGCTTGGTTTGAAGGAGGAATTTATCATGATGACATGGAAATTGGGGTGCCAAGTTTTTGGTTCGCATCTTGGTATGATGTGTCAATTACGCCTAATTTGGCTTTGTTCAATCACGTTAGAAATAACACAAAAGACGAAGCCATCAGAGAAAATCAATACTTGGTCATTGCACCTACTTTACATTGTCGTTATACTCGTGCTACGGAGAATACGATTGTAGGTGAGCGAAATGTAGGAGATGCAAGATTGAATTATGATGAACAAATTTATGCATGGTTTGACTTATGGCTGAAAGGAGAACAAAATAATTTTAAAGAGAAAACGCCGAGAGTACAATATTATACCATGGGTAGCAACGAGTGGCAATCCTCCGAAACATGGCCTCCAGAAAGTGCTGAATTAACAACGTATTATCTGAATAGCAATGGACAGGCCAACAGCCGATTTGGAGATGGTAAATTAACAATAACTGAAGCAGATTCTGAAAATGCAGATGCTTTTACCTATGACCCGATGAGTCCCGTTCCTTCTTATGGTGGAAATGTATGTTGCACTGGAAATGCCATCGTCGGAGGTGCTTTTGATCAGCAACAAATGGAAAGCAGAAATGACATTTTAGTTTATACAACAGACGTATTGGAGGAGGGAGTCGAAGTATCCGGTTTTATAGAATCTACTATATATATTTCTTCTGATGCAAAAGATACTGACTTTACTATCAAATTGATCGATGTCTATCCTGACGGGAAAGCCTACAACTTAGATGAAACCATACAACGTGTCAGATACCGCGAAGGTTATGATAATGAAGTATTTATGGAGAAAGATCAAGTATATAAAGTAGATTTAACCCCGATGTCTACCAGTAATTATTTTGACAAAGGACATCGTATTCGCATAGAAGTTTCTAGTAGTAATTTCCCCCGTTTTGCCAGAAATATGAATACGGGAGGAAATAACTATGATGAAAAAGAGGGTGTGGTGGCTCGTAATAAGGTACATCATTCTTCGGAATACCCGTCGCAGATACGGATTCCGATGGTAAAGTAAATAATTGAGGGCAGGACAATTTTTTAGAGTCAGAAAACTAGAAAGAAACTTATATAAAAGAAATTGACCAATTAAATATAAAAACTAACTCAAGATAATGCACTAATAAAATTTTCCATAAATGGCTAAAATAAATATAGAAGAAATGATTAAACATCTTGATGTTGAATTTCGGAAAGCATTAGATTTAACAATAAGAGAACATTTTCCAAATCAAGAATTTAATTCTAAAGCACTCTTTAAAACATTTACAAAAGAGGCCACTAATAAATGTAACTCTTGGGAAAGAATTCCGAATAAGTATATTAGATCAGATTAGAAACTAAGTATAAAATAGTTGATTACTATATATCTATTCATCGTCGAGTTACGCTGGATATCATTAATTCATAATATAACACAAGTTTAAAATTTATTCAAGATGGTAGTATTTATTTAAAAAGTAGAAATGGCCAGATGACAAGATTTGAACACCTAAGGAACCTTAGATTTAAAACACCTAAGGAACCTAAGATTTAAAACACCTAAGGAACCTAAGATTTGAAACACCTAAGGAACCTAAGATTTAAAACACCCAAGGAACCTAAGATTTAAAACACCTAAGGAACCTAAGATTTAAAACACCCAAGGAACCTAAGATTTAAAACACCCAAGGAACCTAAGATTTAAAACACCCAAGGCACCCAAGATTTAAAACACCTAAGGAACCTAAGATTTGAAACACCCAAGGCACCCAAGATTTAAAACACCCAAGGCACCTAAGATTTAAAACACCCAAGGCACCCAAGATTTGAAACAACCAAGGAATCCAACATTTGAAACACCTAAGGAACCCAAGATTTGAAACAACCAAGGAACCCAACATTTGAAACACCTAAGGAACCCAACATTTAAAACAACCAAGGAACCCAACATTTGAAACACCTAAGGAAGCCAAGATTTAGATAACTATGCCCCTTGGTGCCTTGGGTGGTATTTTCTTCATTGATGCCTTTGGTGGTAATTTTTTTGAAACACCCAAGGATTTTAAAGCTCTGAAACCACTAGGTAGAATCGCTCAATATATTAAAACAAATTAGGAGTTAATTAACGGTTGAATACTGGTACAAACATTTATCTAAATAAGCATCAGCTATCGATAAAAAGTAATAGATTAAAGGACTATCTTTAAGCCAGATTATGGAAGTAAGTAAAGTTCAAAATTATATTAAGGCTGTATTAGAAAATATGCCATCTGATTGGCTGAATCTAACCACCCATCGACTAGATATTTATAACGAAAAATTGGCCAAAAAACAATTCTTAGCGGAGTTTGAGAACTTGTTTCGCAATAATAATTCTAAAGCATCAGCACTCAAAGAATTACCTACAGCTTACGACTATGTTCGTTTAGGTCATCCATTATCTTGTGTTTTAGAGTGGTCAATTGCTAATTTAAATAACCTAAAAGCTGAAAATATATTCAGTTTTTCATCAAAAACGATTCCTGTATTAGCAGTTCTAAGAAAGAATTTACTGGTTAATAAAAACACCCAAATCATTTATACGGGTGAATTACCAGTATTTTTTGACGCTGAAGTGGTAAAGCACGTATATGGTTATAATTTTGATTTAAAGCAAGTTGATAAAGTATCATCCATTCCCACATTTAATGGCAGTACCATTTTCATTTCACAACAAGATGAAATAGGTAATTTCAATCTCAATCAAAATATTGACTTTTTCATCAGTGTGCATCCCCAATTGGGCAGTGTTTTAAATGTAAACGGTAAAAAAAATGAAAGTTATATTTCTGAAATTCAACATGTAAGAAGAAGAGAGACCATTGCAATGACGCCGGCCAATACGCTTGTTGCCTTAAAGCATTTAGTAGAAAAGTCTTTTGTTGATACTAACATAACTAATGTCGAGAACAACAAAATACTTGTCTTAGATTCAATTAAAGAAATTTCTGGCACAAATGTAAAGGCTGAATTTGCATCAAGCGGACTTTCAATACAATATGCAATTGTAATGGGACTTATTCACGATGCAATTGAAAATCAAAAAGGAAAGGCGATCAAAATTATTGTTCCTACCAATTGTTACGGTGGAACAAATGATCAAGCAAGACGGGTTGCTGCTTGCATTGATCATGTGGAAGTAATGGATTTACTAGTTGACGGTGATAATGACATGGTTCAAAGCATTGATGTCGTTTTAGATAAAATTGCTAAGGAAAATGCGATCCCTTTCATCATCGCTGAAATTCCAACCAGTCCAAGAATCGAAGTTCCTGATCTTATAAAACTAAATGAAGCTTTAAGTAAAGTACGTAAAACGTCTGCTGGCGAAGTCGCAATTGATCCCGTTTTTATTTTAGATCAAACATTTTGTCCTAATGTTCGCTTTTTAGGAGAAGGTGATATGCTTTCAACAGTGAGAACTATCGCCTATGTAAGCGGATCAAAATTCCCAAGTGGTGGAAAATGTACTGCTGGGTATTGTGTTGCCAATAAGAAAGGGGAATCTTTGATGGAAAAAATAGCACTGCATCTAAGGCTCTGCGATAATGGGGCTACCCATCTTCAGCTAGAAATACTGGCAAAACAAATGCCTTCCATGAATGAAAGAATTCATGTTGCCTATCAAAATACACGTGAGTTTGTAAACTTTATCAAAAAGCATTTACCAACCGCGAAAATCAATTTTGTCTCAGAGGAATTGGCAGAAAAGGGATTTACCCCATCCGTGTTTTCATTAGATCTTCCCACTAAAGGGAGTACTGAAGAACAAAGAGAAACTTATAAAAGAGCATTGAATATTAAGCTAATCAAATTTATGATTAATGAAATCCCTCATGAAAGTAAACATTGTGTAAGTTACGGACAGTTGAAAGGGTGTTACTGGACGATTCCGGCCACATCAACTCAAGGGACTACTAGGGAAGGGGATAAGGACTATATTGCCCGCGTAGCACTTTCTCCTAATATGGATGTTGAACTTCACAAGAAGACCTTTTTAGATTTTGTTGAAAATATTTGAAGCGCTAGTCCAAATTAATAGGAGAGGCTAACAACTAACTTGGCTTTATAGAACTGTCTTACATAGGCAACAATATTTCAACCTTAAGCCCATATAGTATATTGCTCTCTAGGTTTACTTTCCCATAGTGTCTATCTACAATATTTCTTACGATACTAAGGCCCTTTCCTGTGCAATCATATTCCTTAAGATTAAGTTGGGTCAGTTCCTTGAACACTGTGGACTTATAATCATCTGATATTCCGATACCGTTATCTATGCTAGAGATAATATGATTGGTTTCATTTGGCTTATAGCCTATTTCTATATTTAGTGGTCTTTCTGTACTTCTGAACTTGATCGAATTACTAATTATATTTTGTAGGACTTGCCTAAATTTAATTCTGTCAGCATAAACGATTACACTAGCTATTAATTCTATTTTTATTCCATGGCTTTTGATTATCAACCTAATGATGATCAGTAACTTCTTCTATTAACTTTTGGAGACTAAACTTACTTCTTTTAATTCTTGATAATTTGCCTTAAAATGGATAAGAAAATCTTCAACAAATTCATTCATTTTAAAAGATGAATTTTGTAAAATATCTATATATTCTAATTCTTTGCTATTCAACTTATCAGAAGTTTTCTTTTTAAGAAGACCCGTAAAACTGCTTATACTTCTTAAAGGAGATCTTAAGTCATGAGTAGCAATATGAGCAAACTGTTCTAACTTAATATTAGAATTGATATACTTCTCCAGTTCTTTTTTCTGTTGTGCATGTTATTCTTCGCTGCTTTCCATTACAAGTCTGTATAATATGTAAAATTTAGATTGGATCAGATTGAGAACAGATCCGACACCAGTAAGAATAACTACCTTATTTTTAAAATCTTTCAAAGAATTTTTTTGAAATGATAAAAACAGGTAGAGAAAATCTAATATATTCAAAAAAATTGAAGAAATTTTTTTAATAATGCTTGTACTTTTCTACCTTATATAAAATACAATTTTTGGATTACCCATTATCTATAATAGTATTTTAATGGTAGTCAAGAAGTTCTCCTAAAATTTAGAGACACTCAGAAATATAAAAAATGGCTTCAATATACATTGCAAAAGGATCAAATATCAATATCCCAGTACTTTAGGATAGATACATAGCAGTGAATTATATTTAAGCCTTAAAGTAGAATCTTGTATTGAAACTTTAATTAAGCCTAAATTTAAAGCACTAATTTGATTGAAAATTTATACTTTTAGTCACATCACAAATTAAACATATTGTGCGGTTAATTGAATGTACATTGGAAACTTTACCTGAATTGCAACAGTTGTCTGTTAAGACCTTTATCGATACTTATCAACATTTAAATGATCCAAATGATTTTAATAAGTATCTTGAAAAGGCGTTTAGTATTGATAAATTACGTTCTGAACTTTCGAATCCTGAATCTTTTTTTTATTTTCTAGAAGATGAGGACAGAAACATTGGATATATTAAAATAAATATTGGTGCTGCACAAACTGAAGCCAAAGCATTAGAATATTTAGAGATCGAAAGAATCTATATTTTGAAGGAAGCAAAGGGCCAAGGATTTGGAAGGTATTTGATGGAAAAATCAATGCTAATTGCTAAAGAATTTAATAAGAAAAAGATATGGCTCGGGGTTTTTGAAAAAAATCCAAATGCCATAGACTTTTATAAGCACATGGGGATGCAGGAAGCGGGGACGCATACATTTACCATTGGAAGTGATCATCAGATTGATATAGTCATGGAAAAAAAACTGGAATGAATTCAAATCTAATATATAAAGTCAAGATATCAATTCTACTTTTAATTTATTTAGTGCCAACAATATATTCACAAGATCAAACCGTTGGCTTATTTTTGAATACAAAGGATTCCTTCAATGGATATACTTTATTTAGTAATAATGAGGTCACTTATTTGATAGATAATTGTGGTTTTAAAGTCAATGAATGGAGTACAGATTTGAAGCCGGGTTTGGGAATTTACTTACTTGAAGATGGAAATTTGTTAAGAACGGGTCGTGTCGATCCACCTATTTCTTTTGGTGGCGTGGGTGGCGCATTTGAATTATTTGATTGGGATAATAATCTCATTTGGCGCCACGAATATGATTTTGACAAAGGAGTCCCTCACCATGACATAACTCCTCTTCCTAACGGAAATTTTCTAGCTTTAACTTGGGAGTTTTACTCCGAAGAAGAAGGAACTGAAGCAGGGTTAAATTTTATTGGAAATATTTGGTCTGAGCGAATCGTAGAAATAAAAATGGCAGGAACGAATGAAGCGGAAATAGTTTGGGAATGGAAGGCATGGGATCATCTAGTCCAAGATATGTTTCCTGCAGCAGATAATTATGGTGTTGTCTCTGAACACACAGAATTAATACATGTGAATTTCTTTAATCCTGGAACTCATAACGGAAACTTAGATTTATTTCATCTGAATTCAATAGACTACAATTCTGAACTTGATCAAATCGTAGTAAGTTGCCGAAATTTTAGTGAAATTTGGGTCATAGATCATAGTACCACCAGCGAAGAATCCGCCTCTCATCAAGGAGGTAAATGGGGAAAAGGAGGAGACCTATTATATCGTTACGGTAATCCACGAGCCTATGATCGTGGTGATCAAAATGATCAAGTATTTAGAAAACAGCACGATGCTAAATGGATCTTTAATGATGCCTTCAATGAGGTAGCTTTTAGTGTTTTTTCTAATGGATCTAGTGCAACTGGTTCTATTGTTTATTATTGGCAGGCTACAACTAATTCTTCAGGACAATACGAAATGATCGATACCAATGTTTTTGGGCCAGAAGAAATCCAATGGTCCTTTACCAGACCCGGTCTTTATTCTCCAATTATGTCAGGTGCCCAATACCTAGAAAATGGGAATGTTTTGATATGTGAAGCTGGAGATGGAAGATTCTTAGAGGTAAATTCCGAAGGTGAACCAGTATGGGAATATATAAATCCTTCGAACTCCTTTGGAAACCCGTTGGCTCAAGGCGCCACTGTTCGAAATATTGATGTTTTCCGAGCGACAAGGTATGCTCCAAATTACCCGGCTTTCGAAGGTCGTTCCTTGGAACCTACCGTCCCTGTAGAGATCAACCCCTGGGAATCAGATTGTGAATTATATTTAAATACCAATACGATTTTAGGAGAGAATATTTCTGAAATATCAATTTTGGGTAATCCTATAAATGACATTTTGACCATACAGTCCAATACTTCTTATCAGCTCAAATTTACAACCATAAATGGACAGATCCTCAAATCTAAAGAGCTTACCGAAGGCATTACTAACATTGACGTAACTAGTGTGCAATCAGGAGTATATATATTGAATTTTGTGAATAAAGCAGGTTTTAGTCATGTCACTAAAATCATTAAAATTTAAAATTCTCGCTGATTTTTTAGTATGTTTATCAGACAAACCTACTTCAAAATAAAGTTTGTAATAAGAATTTTAAACCAAAACAATATGAAAAACCTACTATTAGGCCTGTGCTGCCTATTCCTTACACTAATCTTTAGTCTAAATACGCATGCTCAAACCATTATTTTCGGAAAAGTCTTAGATAACGAGAATACCCCGTTAATTGGCGTCAATGTTATCGAGAAAGGAACTACAAATGGTACTATTTCTGATGTTGACGGTTCTTACGAATTGACTGTTAAAAATCCGAATTGCTCATTGGTATATACCTATACTGGTTTTATTAATCAGGAAATCAAATTAGATGGTAGGGAAGGCATCGATGTCGTGTTATTAGAAGGTGTTACCTTAGGAGAAGTCCAAGTTGTGGGTTCTCGTAGCTATAACCGATCTGCTGTTGATTCTCCAGTAGCCGTGGATGTAATCGATGTAGCTGACATTGCTGCTTTGACTGGAAAAGCAGAATTAAATCAAGTGATGCAATATGCAGCTCCTTCATTTAATGCAACAAAACAATCTGGGTCTGATGGGGCGGACCACATTGATCCTGCTTCATTAAGAGGGTTGGGTCCCGACCAGACCTTAGTATTGATAAATGGTAAAAGAAGACATCAATCATCACTTGTAAATGTATTTGGCACAAGAGGACGAGGAAATTCTGGGACGGACTTAAATGCAATACCAGCATCTGCCATTAAGCGGATAGAAGTTTTAAGAGATGGTGCTTCCGCTCAATATGGATCTGATGCCATTGCTGGGGTTATAAATATCGTACTGAAAGACAATGAGGGTCTTAGTGGGGGAATAACTTATGGAGCCCATAGTACAGCTGTTGGCGAAGGCTTTGGAGAATCTTATGGTTACCCGGATGATGTTTTCAACGTGGAAGGAGAACGAAGAATAGATGGAGAAGATAAGTCTTTTGATGGGAATACATTCAGGGTAGATTTTAATTACGGAATGGATATAGGTGAGAAAGGAGGATTTGCAAATATTACTGGGGAATACCTCAATAAAGAAAGAACGCTAAGACCGAGCTTCCCTTGGAGATTAGGTTATGGTTCAGCCGCTGTTGATCAAATTAGCTTAATGTTAAACGCTTCAATGCCATTAGGAAAATCGACTGAGCTTTATTTATTTGGAGGAAATACAATCAGAGACACCGATGCCTATGCTTTTAGTAGAGGAGCATCTGGCAGTGACGAAAGAACAACGTCAATCTACCCGGATGGATTTAGCCCTAGAATAACTTCTGATATTGGAGATTTATCCGCTTCAGTTGGGGTAAGACATACATTGACACAAGGTTGGAAAATTGATTTGAATAATACTTTTGGAAGAAACAATTTCGATTACCGAATTAAAGGGACTAACAACGCCTCTCTTGGTGCTGCTTCTCCGACAGAATTTGATGCAGGAGGACATTCTTTAAGACAAAACACAACAGGATTAGATTTATCAAAATATTATAATGATTGGTTAAGTGGAGTAAACATTGCCTTTGGAGCAGAGTTTAGAGATGAGAATTTCAAAATCAATGCTGGAGAAGAGGGTTCATATGCAACCTATGATGTAGATGGAAATACAATAACAGACCCAACTACCCAGTCCCCTCCAACTGTTGTTATTGACGGAGAAGAGGTGCTTCGTCCAGGAGGTTCTCAAGGTTTTCCAGGGTATCAACCGGGTAATGAAGTAGATGAAGGAAGAACTAACCTTGGACTATATGCAGATGCAGAGTTGAATATTACAGATGCATTTCTGGTGGGGACCGCTCTTCGATTTGAAAACTACAGTGATTTTGGAAGCACTTTTAATTACAAATTAGCAACGAGATACAAATTAGCTGAAAGCTTCTCTGTAAGAGGATCATATTCTTCTGGTTTCAGAGCCCCTTCTTTAGCTCAAATTCACTATAACTTAATCTTCAATAATATTGTAGCAGGTGGTTCTGTGAGAACCCTTTTAGCTTCCAATACTAGTGAAGTGGCTCGAGCATTTGGTATTGACGAACTGAAAGAAGAAACGGCAAAAAATATAAGCTTAGGATTTACGGCAAAAGTAGAAGGATTTACAGCGACGATAGATGCCTATAGAATTGATGTCACCGATAGAATTATTTTATCAGATAATTTTGATGCTTCATCTTTAGGTGTCGACGCAGATGCAGCTCAATTTTTTGCAAATGGGGTAGATACTAAGACTCAAGGAATAGACATCGTACTAACCTACAACTATTACTTGAATGATGGAAATAACATGATAAATTTTGGACTTGCTGGGAATATCAATGATCTCGAAATAGAGAAAATCCATAATGGAGATTTAAATGAATTTACATTTTTCGGTCCTTTTTCTAGAGCTTATTTAGAAGCAGCCGCTCCAGATTATAAATTTGGATTAAATGCGGGATTTTCTACAGAAAAGTTTAGTATTCAAGCGGGCTACACTTTATTCAGTGAAGTACAACTACAAGATTTTCAGTGGATAGACACACCAGCAACTACCCAAGCAGAAGCTGATGCTTTGCTAGAAGTAGCAACAGATGTATATGAGTCTGCAGGAACACTTGATCTTAGTGTAAGTTATAATGTGATAAAAAATCTAAGAATAACCATAGGAGGAAATAATATTCTAAACACCTATCCAACTCCACAATTTGACGGATGGACGGATCAAGGTGGATTCAATGATTCTGTGCAAATGGGATCAGATGGAGCTTATTTCTTCGCAAGATTAGGTTTCCAATTTTAATTTCAACTAAATTAAATAAGTTTAAATATCGGAGCACATGTTACCAAACATGGGCTCTTTTTTTTACTTTTAAATATGGGAATTCCACCATGTGAATTTAATTTTTCTGAAGATTTTGTTAAGCGTATGCTTGAATCTCAATGTCCGCAGTACGCTAGTCAGAACGTTTCTAAATTTAGCTCTGGATGGGATAATGAAATGTATCGTTTGGGAGATCAATATATAGCTCGATTTCCCAGACGGGAGAAAGCCTCACAACTTATTCTTAACGAACAAAAGTGGCTACCTTTTCTAAAAAATTTACTAGATGAAAAAGAGGGTATTATTTTACCAGTCCCCATTTTTATAGGCTCTCCAGAAAATAAATATATTTGGAATTGGAGTGTAATAAAATATATAGAAGGCAATACCGCCGATCAGGTAAAACCTGATTCTAGTCAAATAAGAACGTTTGTCCATTTCTTGAAATGTCTTCATCAACCTGCACCTAGTGAAGCTCCAGAAAATATATTTAGAGGAGTTCCTTTAGCAACAAGAGAAATTGATATTTTACCAATGATTAAAAGGATAGAGTCTGAAACCAACTACTATACTCATAATATTAGAGCAATTTGGGAGCGTGCTAAAAAGGCAAAAATTTCTAAAGATAAAAAGTGGATTCACGGTGATCTACATCCTCTAAATGTCCTTGTCAATAATGGTGAAATTGTTTCTGTAATAGATTGGGGAGATATGACTTGTGGAGATCCTGCGACAGATTTAGTATCGATTTGGATGTTGTTTGAAAAACAGAAAGATAGAATGTTATTCAATAAAGCATATGGTCTAGATAAGAATATGTTAGCTAGGGCAAAAGGATGGGCTGTATATTTTGCAGTCGTAATGTTGGATACAGGTTTAGGTGATAATGAGCAGTATGCGAAAATTGGGATTGATACCTTGGAGAGGTTGGAAGAGGATTGTGAATTGTAAATTAGTTGAGTTATGAATCTGTGAAAATCTGAGTAATCCAGGGGCAAAAAAATCACTACAGATTAACACAGAGTTAAGAAAGGATAATGGATCGTTAAGAATACGAGTAAAATACAAAATCTGTGTAATCCTTGGTATAAAAAATCACCACAGATAGAACAGATAGCGCAGGTTAGCACAATGTAAGTAAAGGATAATGGTGACTACTAACAAATTATTTAAACAAATATGAAAAATAAAAATAGAAGAGACTTCATCAAATTATCTTCCATCATCACGATAGGAAGTCCATATTTATTAAAATCTAATTTGTTGAGAGCTAGAGGGCTTAAATCTTCTGGATCAAACTTCGAAAATGATAAAGTCATTATCATTGGTGCAGGTATCGCTGGATTGACGACGGCATACGAGTTGGAAAAGATGGGCATAACGAATATTACAATTATAGAGGCGAAAGACCGGGTCGGGGGTAGAACTTTGAATGTTCCTGTGGAAGGCGGGTATGTAGCAGAAGGTGGTGGACAATGGATTGGTCCCGGACAAACGGCAATTTTTGGTTTATTGGAGGAATTGGATATAGGTACTTTCAAGTCTTATGCTATTGGGGATAATGCCAATGGAGATAGTTTAAGCAATGCAGATCTACAAGATCGGGATCGTGTTATTGCCCTACTTGAAGAATTAGCCAATGAAATTACTCTAGAAGAACCTTGGAATGCGCCTATGGCAGAAGAGTGGGATTCCATTATTTTAGATGATTGGCTAAGTGATAACCACCAAACCATAGGTGGGTATTTTGAATTATTTTTTGGAACGATTGCATTTCTTGGCAATCCCACTAATATCTCTTTGTTGTATTTTTTATTTTATGTAAAGTCAGGAGGTGGAGTGCTTTCTCTTCTAGAAGGGGCACAAGAATCTAGGATATCTGGTGGTTCCCAAATGCTGTCACTTCAGTTAGCTAGTAAATTATCTGCTGAAATATTACTCAGTACGCCAGTTATAAGTATTGGAGAGGTAAATGGAACGATCGCTGTCCAAACCGAAAATGATACTTTAAATTGTGAAAGGGTAGTTGTAGCGATGATGCCTAAAGATGCAAATAAAATAAATTTCATTACTGGATTAACAGAAGAAAGACAGCAGTTGCAAGAAGGTTGGATCGCTTCTGCTGGCATGAAAATTAGTATTGTATTTACAGCGCCATTTTGGAGAGAAGATGGCCTGAATGGAGGCGCATACGGAAATCAGTTGTTCTTTATAGCCGATAATTCTCCTGAAGATGCATCCTCTGGAATTTTAGTGGCATTCCCAACAGAACAGTTTGAAATAGCAGAAAATAGAGAAGCGATAGCGGTAGAAGAATTGGCTTCGATCTTTGGACCCAAGATTTATGACTATATCGATTATACAGAAACCAATTGGGATTTAGATCCATACACAGGAGGATGCGTTTCACCTTTGCCAGTGGGTTTCTTTTCTCAATATGGAGCGGCACTAAGAGAACCGGTCGGGAACATTCACTGGGCTGGAACCGAAACAAGTGAAATTTGGAATGGGTATATGGATGGTGCCGTAAGGTCTGGACAGCGTGTAGCTAAAGAATTAGTCGAAGTTCTGAATATCGCAAGCAACGTATCTAGGGAAGTTGTAGTAATTAAGATTTATCCAAACCCTACAGAAGAATTACTTACCATTAAAGCAGAATTGAATTTGAACTCTATTACCATGTTGGATGCCCAAGGAAAATTTATAAATGTATTTCAAACTATTGATAAAAAAACTCAGGTTATAAATGTATCTTCTTACCCTATTGGAATTTATTACCTTGAAGTATATGTAAATGGAGCTTACCAGCGATTAAAGTGGGTGAAGAATTAGTGATTTGAATATAGCAGGAAATACTGCAAGGCGTTTATCACTTATAGTATTACCAGACTTTAAAACCGAATATTAATCAATAAACTATAATAGCCAAATTGTTAAGTAATCACTAAGGTTACAACTCAATACGGTAATCGAAAAATGGGAATAATCCAGTTTGAGTCTCTATTTCAAAATTTTCTGTTTGTTCAGTAAATTCTCTTCCGAACTCATTTTATCTATTCGTTGTATTTTGAACATTAGACATGATGGTATGAGTCATTTTCTTAGTATTGGTTTTATAACTAATGCCGAGTTCTAGCCAAAAATATGAGGAAGTACGATCTGCAAAATAGCTGTCTTCAGTATATACTTCATCCCCCGCTTCTATGGTAGCTTCAATGTCTGGAGGGGTGATGCGATTTCCACCGGAAAAGACAAACTTTCCATTTTATACCTAAAATATTATGATGTTCTTTCCCAATCTTAAATTCTTTTCCACCAACTAAATTGATTTGATAATTTCCATTATAGCGAGTCGCTTAGGATTTATCTGTATCAATTCTGTATGAAAAATCATAGATAGATCCAGTCAGCATAAAATAATACTGATTTGCTAAGAACTTCTCTAATGTCATATCAACTCCAATGTTTCTTTCGGTACCTTTATTGGTCGCTTCTTCCAGGTTTATATAAGCCCAAATATCTATTGTGTTAATATTGAAAAATTATCATTAGGAATAGCACTCATTAGAACATCATATAAGTATTGGTAATACATTTCAGTTTTTACTCTCAAATTTTGTAAAATATTATAATCGAACCCATCCACATTCTGTCAAGACTTTGTGAGAGCTAGGTGATCTTTTGCCTTAATCTGACGATCAGATTCCGATGTACTTTCAAATGTGTATAAGGCTCAATTTTCTTGTTTGCTATGTAATCCAGAAGATGCACTGCTACTTAGTTTAGGGTATGGACTCCATCTAATGGATGCCCTAGGTAGAATATCTCCAGCAGAAAAGAGGCCGATGTTTTCGAGTAAAGCGAGGGTAGAATATATGTAGTTGATAAGATATGAAGATTTATTTTTCTGTTTACAGGACCCTCCGTCCTACTTCAATGCCGAGGGCGCCTATCATAATCGAGTGCTCTTTTTTTGATTGTTCCCATTCATCATATTTAGATTAAAAACCAGATATGGTATTTGCAAATTACGAATGGAATGCACCAGTGTAAAAGTCAGAATTACTTAAGATTGTACTACTCAGCATACTGATGGCACCACCTGCATTTCCAATCGATCCAAAGTGATTCGGATATGGAATCTGGAAACCTTCCAATCTCCAAAGCACTCCACTAGGTGTATTTCCATGTATTACTATTTCGTTGAATAAACCCTCTGTTGCTATCATACTTAGGCCTGCAAAATTTTGAGATATTCGTGCTAGATCAAAAGATGCAGCAGCATATCGAGCCGTTTCTAATACTGAAAATGTTCTAGCACTTGTACTTGCAAATTCATTGAGCGCTTTTGTTTTATCGAGCTGTTGACTGGTCGTCACCACTACTTCTTCCATCTTTAATGCAGATTCTACTAAGTTGATGTTGAGAACCTTTTCCTTTCCTGAAGTAACCAATAAACTTCTGATAACTGATGGGTCGTAGCCTAAGTAGGTCACGATGACTTGATGTCTCCCAGCGAGTATATTTTGTATTTCAAAATCTCCATTTATATCAGTACTTGTGCCTACGGTTCCTGCTGGTAATTCTATGGCTGTATTCGCTCCAATAAGGGGTGCTTTGCTTTCAGCATCTATTACTGTTCCTCGTATGGACTGACTGATTTCTTGTGCATTTATTGAGTTGTAGCAGAGGCATGAAAGCCTTCGATAAGCATGTCTTCGGCCTCCACTCTTGATTTGGCATATCGTTGACATAAGATAAAGAAGGTAGTTTTTACGCATCTCGTAAAGCTTCAATTGTGCCGTTCTATCCCCTGTTAGACAAGCTTGGACTATTTGATATTCAGTTGTATGCTTCATCAAAATTTAAATGCTACTATTGTTATAGTGGTGCAAGAAATGGAATTTTTATTGCATTTTGACTTAATTTCTTAATATTAATCGTAAGTTATTGTTATTCAGTAGATTATGTTGTGAGTATTTGATGATTTTATTAAAATCTATACTAACCATTCAAAGGTAGCTTTAAAATAAAATAAATATTCATGATAGATTAGTTGCGGAGAACTTCCACGAAGCATTTGACGATAAAAGTATTTTTGGGATGGATGTAAATGGCGTATCACTACTAACTATACAAGCACCTCAAAAAGAAAAGCAAAAACTGAAAGATCGAATTAAGAGGTTTGGAATAAAAGATAGATTAGTTTATGCAATGCACCAATATAAAAGTCATCCTTCTATAGATTAGGTGGAAGTAATACCATAAAAATGAAACATTCATGTACACTATTTTAAATTGGAAATAGAAGGTACAGTTTGTATTCTAGAGATACAGAAATTAAAAGAGTGACGCTGAAAGTATAAATTCCATCACGCCTTATTTTCTATTTCCTCCAATTTAATATCTACCGCATCAATCATTTTTTGCTTGATATCATTCCATTTTTCAATTTTCGTAGTACAGATTAATTTGTCCTCTGACGTCAAGGCATCTTTTAATTCTTGGGTGAGAACCTTAATCTTGTCGTCTATTTCTATTATTTTTTCTTTTCTGTTTTCGATAGATTTGGCCTCATCTGCTTTGTCGAAAATTAATTTTTCAGCCTGATTCTTTTGGAGATTCTTGATCTCGTCAATGTCTGATTTCTTATCTTTTTTCGGAATATATATAGTTTCTCCAACTTGTCTTTGATTCATAAAGCTTGGCGAAACTATTTCTATTTCATTTTCGTGCAGGCAATCCAACATCATTGAATGCAATTTCGATTTTGCTGAAATCACAGTATCTACGTTTTCTAACATTCCATGTATCTGATAGACCACAGAAAAATCACCTAATTCCATGATGTGAACAAAATTATCAGTCAATCCAGCCCTCTTAGCAGCCTCTAACAAACATTTTTCAATTTGAATTCTCGATACGTCATAACCTAAGGAACAGGAAGATGATATAATAGTCCCAGAACTTCTAGTTACTTTGACAGGATTATTACTGAGAAACAAATTCGGGAGAGTGATTAGATTTCGGTCCACCGTTTGGACTTCTGTATGAAATAAGCCTTTTTCCGAAACTCTACCAAATATTTCGCTCACCTCAATAAAATCCCCGGGCTTAAATAATTTTATCATACTTAATTGGATTCCAGCCATCGCATTCCCAAGTAAAGTCGCTGAACTTAGAGACAATGCCGCCGCTAGTACAATACCAATCAGACCAATTATATCATTTCGTAATGAATCGCCCATCGGAATGGACAAAATGATAGTTATTGCACCAAATAATCCTAAACAAAATAGGATTATTGACCGAAGAATCCCTTTATCTGCTTTTCCCTTTTTTTGCCGATCAAGTAGGAATTTGGCGGCAAAATAAATCACTATTACGAAAATTATTGTAAAGATAAAATAGAGTAATTGATCAAACTGGAGCCCTAAAATGGAGTCTCGTATAATCTCTTGTGAGACTTTCTCATCTCGAATGATTTGCGCAAATAAAGGGGAGTTTACAATTATTAAAGTAATAGCCGTAAGTGTATTTCTCATATCCTAACTAAATTCCGTAGTGTATAATGGTGTTCTGAGCGTAGTTATTTGCAAATAATTTCTAAATTATAAATATGTATATATATGGGCCAGTATGTTAATTTTAAACGTAAATAGTGGATTTTTATTCCTTTTATCTAAAATGACCGATACGGGAACAATATTGGTGTATCTTTACGTTATAGAATTAAATTGACTTTTTTAACTGCAAAAGAAACCGCGTTATTTTAAATTATTTATAGAAATAATTTGATACAACTACTTAAAGTTTTCCTACGTTTATAAAGTCAAATAACATAACACCGATTTTAGGTGTCTCAGATTGTAATTTTTAATTTTTTATATATGAATATTTTTGTTGCTAAATTGAATTTCCAAACTGAAGAGGATACTCTTTTGGAAGCATTCAATCAATTCGGAGAAGTAAGTTCCGCTAAAGTCATTAAGGACAAGTTCTCTGGAAGATCAAAAGGTTATGGTTTCGTAGAAATGCCAAACGATGACGAAGGTAGAGCTGCTATCCAGCAATTAAATGACAGCGAGTTGGACGGGCGAACAATTGTTGTTAAAGAGTCTGAACAAAGAGAAAGAAGAAGTAATGATTTCAATAGAGGCGGCGGCGGTGGCGGCTATAGAGATAACAGATATTAATCAATAACTTGTTTTGATAAAAAGAAAAGGTTTTCAAATACATATTTGGAAACCTTTTTTTGTTCCTATTTTAGCTATAATCCTTTCGGTTTGAGAATTATTCCTTAATCAAAAAATAACAGTTCCTTTGTAAGGTATAATCCTCAGGTTGAGAAATATTTACCTTAAAGGATGAAAAATAATTGACCTATGCTTTTGTTGCTTATGTTTAGAAAATCTTTTTTTACTTTTTTATTTTTGTTTTCAACACTTCAACTGTTTACTCAAATTATACCAACAACCCCTTCAAATGAATCGCGAACTTGTTCGATTATAAAACTAACTCCGTCCACCGAATCCCTCTCCCCATCAAGTGATCTAAAACTATTTTCAAATCAATCAAATCTTTCTTTCAGAGTAATTAGTTTTAATACTTGGGGATTGCCTGTTGGGAAAGCGAAGAGAAACCTAAAAGTCAGACTTAGAAATTTGAGTGATAGTCTTATGCAATACAAAGCAGACATAATTGGCCTCCAAGAAATGTTCAAACATAAGATTAGAGAGAAATACATCCAAGGAATGATAGATGAAGGCTATTTCCCGAATGAAAATTACCTCTGTTCTCAAAGATCAGCCGTGATATGTCGTCATGATTGTTATGGTGGACTAATGATCTTATCAAAGCATCCAATCGTTCGCCAACATTTCTTTCCGTTTCCTAAAAAGAAAGGAATGATATTCTATGAAAAGCTTGGAAATAAGGGCGTGATGTATGCTATAATTGACGCCCCTATTGGCAAGATATGCGTGATCAATACTCATTTGTATGCCGGAAGATCTGGTAAAGCAGAAGCACATAGACTACACCAAATTGAATATATCCAACAAATAATCACGGTAGAAAAGCTAAACGAATTCCCCATTTTATTCATAGGAGATTTTAATGTCGAACATCCAGATATTACGAAGGCAGGTAATTCTAAATCAACGGTTTATCCTTATGTGCTTAATGAAATGGGTTTTACAGATACCGTAGAAAGTGTAGGAGCAAATATGTTGACCTATAGTAAAGAATTAAATGATTGGGCCCATCCTGCTTCGGGACAACAGAAATTAGATTATATTTTTTATAAAGCAAATGACCTTTCAATTCAACAAAAAGAAACGAAGGTTATATTTAATAAAGGAGATTTTCTATCGGATCATTTTGGCCTATTTAGCGAATTTGATATTGGTCTTTAAGTAAGAATATTTAGAAGTAAGAACTAAATATTATTAAGAAAAAGAAACATCCCGCCGGCGCCTTGCCTTAGACCTTCCATTTGATATATGATCAAGTGAAATGGTATGCAGGTTTCAAGAGAGGGTTAGAACCGTGAAAAGCTTCTGGGGTTTGTTGAAAAGTTCTAAAGGTGAGTTGAACATCATGAAGAGTGGCGCAGCAGGCACTGGCCACTGATAGATTTTAATACCTAAATCGTAAGGTTAATTTGTGTGCTTATACCAACCAAAAAAATTTCTGCTTTTGGATATCCAGCCGCGGCGTATATTTAAATCCAATAAATAATACCAAAATTGCGCCCACTAATTTTGGGGCCCAACTAGTAATAAATTCCAAAGAAAACAAAGGTTTGCACCATCCATTTTCGTGTGTTTGTCTTTAAATTAATAAAAATATAACTCACAAAGTCAAATTCAGCTCTTGTAAATGACAAAAAAAAATTTCTAAATTATAAAGTTTCTATTTTTTAAATAATTTAATGGCATCATCTACCCTAGCATAAGGGTAATCATTTATTTTTTTTAAAGAATAGTAATAATTTAGTCCCGATACTCCAGTACTATCAATCTCAGATAAGTCTATTTGGCCACTTTCATTCATAAGTTCATTTGGAAATATGATATGTTCGATTGACCCAATGACGAGATGAGTTCCATTGATTTCAATCTTTATAGACTCTACATATTTTAATCCGATTTTCAAATTACTCTCCTTTACAAATGGAGCTGTAAATCCATCAATGAACATTTCATTGAAGCCACACATTGCGAATTCGGAAGTGTTTTCGTTAAACTTAGCAGAAGTATAATGTGCTTCTTTGGTATGCGCAGTGGAGACATGATTAATCGTGTAGAATCCCGTTGATTTTATATTTTGATAGGTGTGTCGTTTAACTTCAGAGTTGGGTCTTACTATTATTCCAAGTAACGGAGGATTACTTCCTAGATGAATAACGGAACTAAAAATCGCTAAATTTGTAGTGTTATTTTCTGAGATAGTACCGATCAAATTCGCAGGTTTTATCCCTGAAATAGTATTGATTAAATTTAATCTATTTATTTTATCTAGTCCTAAAATATCTTTTTTTGTAAAATGCATAATGTACTACTGTATGAAAATTTGTAGAGAGTGGTAGAGAATTTTTTTTATCTCCAACTCTATCTTCTTTTAGAAATTTTATTATTACTTATAGATCTTTGCCTGGAGCATTTAAATCGAGAAATTTCTTCGTTTCTTTTTTTGAGATGTTTTAGACTTACCTTTTGATTGACCCGTTTTCGCCATAGATTAAAACTTGAACGTTTCAAGTTTCGACGCATAATCTCAATGGTTTCTTTTTCAGATATAGCAAACTGAAATTTAATAGCCTCAAAAGGCGTTCTATCTTCCCATGCCATTTGTATGATTCGATCTATTTCGCGCTCTGTAAATTGATTATTCAATAGGTTCTAAATTCTTTTTTTTCAAAAACGATCATTTTTTCTGAATAACTTCAATCTTTTTAAGGATTTCATTGGCCTCAAATTGCTTCTTATCGCTTTCCGTTCGATCTATTTTACTAAGTCTAAATGATTCTTCAAGAAGCTTTTTATATTGTTCTTGAAGTTGGTCTAATTCGGATTTCTTTTTAAAAAAGTTAAACATAATTATTTTTTAGGATTTAATCGATGATATACCTCCATCTACATTTATAATTTGTCCTGTTATCCAAGTGGCTTTGTCAGAAAGCAAAAATGTACCCATTTCTGCAACATCTTCTGCTTTACCAACCCGTTTCATAGGATGTCTTTCTGCATTTGCTTTTATCTTGTCATCGTTATTCAATAACTTTTCTGCCAATGGAGTTGCGGTGAGTGATGGAGCAATACAATTAACTCTTATTTTTGGTGCTAATTCTGCTGCAAGAGATTTTGTTAATCCTTCTAATGCTCCTTTTGATACCGATACTTGTGTGTGAAAATTGAATCCACATTGCACCGCTACAGTAGAGAAAAACAGAATCGAGCCAGTGTTGGACTTTTTTAGTTTAGGTAGAATTTGTTGTATAATTTTTATAGCACCCACAACTTGCAAATTAAAATCATCTACAAAAGATGAGGGCTTTAGTCTGGAAAATGGTTTTAAGTTTATGCTTCCAGGACAATATGCAATGCCATCTAAAACATCTGGCAAAAAACTTAAGTTATATTCGCTGTCCATAACATTTAATGGATGATATTCGACCTTTACATCGATAGATTGCTGTACTGTATTGTTGAATGTTCCAAAGACTTTATGTCCATCGTCTGATAGAAGGCGAGCCATTTCCTTACCAATTCCTGAAGATGCCCCAATTATTAAATAATTCTTTTGCATAGCCTTTTTTTTATGCCTTATTTCGATATATAACAGCCACTTTGTGTATATTGTTTATAAATTAACGTCTTAACTTAGAGTGTATCAACGGTATCATAAAACGCGTATTTGTTTCAACATTAAGAATGATTGCTTTTAAGCATGAGATTCAGTAAAAATTAGATATTAATTTAGATATTTGACCATAAATTTAAATAATAATAAATATGCGAAAATTAAAACACTTCGTTTTCTTTGCTAGTTTACTTTGCACAATAGCATTTAGTTGCACTGATAAAAAACCTAATCCTGTCAACAATACAAAATCAGAATCTAATCTTCAGAAGGAAGGTACAGTAGATGCTAAAATCGAAGTTGAAAAAATTAATGAACTGAAAGCAATCCAAAAAGATATTGAGAAAGAAACCAAAGAGTTAGAAAACCTTTTAGAAGAAATAGAAAATTAATAAAAAATGAATTATACAATAAAAATATTATTTAGCCTCTTACTTTGTATTTTATTCCTTGTTGCGCCTGAAATCATTTCAGCTCAAGAGAATGTGAAAGTAATACGTCAGGAAATAAAAAAGCAAGATATTCCTCGGCAAAAATTAAAGGAAGCGGGTGCAAAATTACAAGCCAATCAGGAGGGTAAAAAGTTACAAGGAACATTAAAAAGTCCAAAAACGACGAGTAAAAGTTTCCTTAAAACTCTTGATAAAAACGCTAACTTAAATAAACGACAAGTCTTGTCTAGTCCAAATTCGAAAATAAAAAGTAAAGATGCTTCGATCAAGGGTGTCCCTAATAATGGTGCAAGAGAAAAGAGAATTCAAAAAATGCAATCCTCCATAGCTAACTCAAAATCCAAAGCGGTAGAGCTCAATAAAAGAGTACAGACTGCAGAGAAAAAGGCTATAGTGGATAAAGCAAACGGTACCTTATCTTTAGAAGAATTTAACAAAAAGATGGTCTTGATCAATAAAGCAAAAGAAAAAGCTTCTAAGTTGATTATCAGAATCGATGATGCAAAGTCTGTGAAGACTAATTAAAACCGGACTATTGCGATCAAATTAAGACATATAGAAATAAAAAAGAGGCTTCAATTTTGGAGCCTCTTTCTTTTGTAGGGTATCTAATAATAGATGTACCCTGTAGTGATTCGACAACTTTCGCTTATAAATCACAATTATATACAGGTAATTGTTTTCCTTAAATATATTCTTTGAACATTTGGATGGCAATCGCTATAAGTATAATTCCAAATACCTTTCTTAAGGTAGATGTTACCTGAGGTGACATTTTTCGAGATAACCAATCCGATGATTTCAAGAATATAAACACGATAAATAAATTGATCAATATCCCTATAAGAATACTCATGTTATCAAATTCAGCTTTTAATGATAATATCGTAGTTAGTGTTCCCGCTCCTGCTAATATTGGAAAAGCGATCGGTACAATACTTCCTGATTCACCCTCGTCCTGACCTTTCCTAAAAAATCTTATACCTAAAACCATTTCTAAGCCTATAAAAAGAATTATCAACGAACCCGCTAAGGCAAATGATGCCACTTCTAGTCCAAATACTCCAAGTACGGTTGCTCCAAAAAACAAGAATAATAACATGATTATCCCTGCTGACCCAGTTGCAAGCACTGGTTTGATTTCAGTACCTTCCTTCTTCATATTAATTATAATTGGTAGCGAACCAATAATATCTATTACCGTGAATAGTATCAAACTAACTGATAAAACTGCGCTTAAATTCATTACTTTTCTATTTTCTACATTTTCAATTATGACGCAAAATTATAGATAAAGTGTCATATGCACAATATATTGCGTAATACTAAGTCATAATATATTAAAAATGTATATTTTAGTGTAAATATTAAATTTAATTACTATTTTAACATGAAAGAAAATCAACTTGACCCTATCGACGTACTAATCATCAATGAATTGACATCAAATGCTCGATTGCCCTACGTCAAATTAGCAACAAAACTCAAAGTTTCTAATACACTCATCCATCAGCGGGTAAAAAAATTGAAGGAAAATGGTATCTTAATGAATCCAAGTTACAGACTTGATCCGTGGAAATTAGGATACGAGACTTCGGCATTCACCCAAATTATGCTAACGAATTCCTCTTTCCACCGTGAAGTCGAATTAGCCTTAAGTAAAATTCCGCAAATTGTAGAATGTATAAATGTGATGGGTCGCTATGCTTTGTTGGTAAAAATATTTGCCAAAAACAATCGGCAACTAAGAGATATAATCTACGAAAAAATTCATACCATCGAAGGAGTAGAGGGGACCAATACAACGACCTCTTTTGAGACTGCCTTTATCAGAAGTGTACCATTAATACTTGAAGATTAATAGCTCATTCCAAGCTATGTTAAACTTTTTTTTTGAATGTAAATACTAATTCTATATTTGAATAAGTTTTACGCTAAGGTATCTCCATCGATTGTTTATAAAATAGAAAATAAAATAAATTTGATAAATAGATAAACACCCTAAATAAAAAAAAACCTATAGAAGCGAAATCTACTTTTCATTCATTTTAAAAATAATCTTTATGCGCTACTATGGTATATTTCTATTTGCTTCTTTATTTGCTATAATTTCGCTCACTTCCTGTGAGATTTCTGAACCAAATGTGATTTTGTTGGATTCAGTAAAATCTGAATATCCCGAAGTTGATCAGAGATTATGGAGTTATTTGGATCGTTTTATTGAGGAGAGTTCGAAGAGAGGTATTGATAATTTGCAAGGTGACTTAGCGATACTTTCCGGAGAATTTCTAAATATTCAGGATCAGGGAGTCGCAGGAACTTGCAATTATTCATCGCATAATCCCAATCGTATTACCATAGATTTGCCCATTTGGAACAATAGCAGTGACCTTGCGAGAGAATTAGTCGTTTTTCATGAGCTCGGGCATTGCATTTTGCTCAGAGACCACTTGGATGCATGTAATGCAAATCAAATTTACACTAGTATGATGAGGAGTGGTTTAGGAAATTGCATAGATGGATATAACCAACAAAATCGGGATTATTATTTAGATGAATTATTTTCTATTTATGGCGATTGGTTTGAATAACTTAGCGGAATCAAAAATATTTTAATTTCTAAATAGAAGCAGGTGGTATCAGACGAAATAGATGGTATGGGTGAGAGTGAATCAAATTTAATCTATAAACAAAATTTTCAGATTCGGACGTCAGAGATTGGCGAAGACCTTAAACTGTCAATTCCATCTGCCATACAATTGATGCAAGAAGCATCTATGCAACAAATTATTGATATTAATGCCTCCTATTGGGATCTTAAGGAAGAAGGTATCTCGTGGGTGCTCCTCAAAAAGGAAGTTCACTTTCATTCCTTTCCTAAGCTTCTACAAAAAGTAAAAGTTTCGACCTATGCTTCAGAGTTTGATCGGTTTTTTGCGTACAGAGATTATCTTATTGATCACGTCGATGGAGTCTGTGCAGCTAGTGCTTCTTCCCAATGGGCACTAATAGATATTGAATCTAGAAAGATGGTAAAGATGCCAGAACGTTTTCAGCAGATGCAGACACCGAATAAAACATTAGAAAAACCAAAATTTAAATTATCAAATCTATCTTCACCAATAAGGCAAGAAAACCATAAGATTAAATACTATGACCTAGATTGGAATGGACACTTGAATAATAGTGTACTGATAAAGAAAATGTTAGGTGCCGCATCCATTGAAAGCTTTAAATTGAAACCTACAAAATTTCAAATATCCTTTAAATCGGAAGCATTTCTTGATCAAGAAATTGAAGTGAAAATAGAGGAAATGGAATCCGACCTTTTGTTTCAAGTAGATAATTTATCCACAGAAAAAGTAATTGCATTAGGTCGTTTATTTCATTAGTAGGAATATCTGAATCAATATTGTTCAACCAAGTGCTTAAAATTTAACTTGCTTTGTGGATCATCTAAACTATTCAAGCAAAAATATTTAGGCCTTCTTTTGAGGATAAAATCTAAATTGGTTTTTGAAAATCCTAAGTAGAAAAAGAAAGATTCATTGTTTATTTCTTGATAATTATCTACTGTCAAACTTCCATCTATAACTCCAAGCCAACTGAATAAAGAGATGGTTGCTACTGTGTTATTTGTTCTTATTGTGTCATTAAAGAAATTGTTCTTCCATTCTTTTGCAAATAGATCAAATGCATTTTTAAATGAAGTTTTATTGAAGAGTAAGGGTTGATGATTGAATTTTAAATTAGGTTCTTCTCCTGTAATTTTAATGTATTCATTTCTTGCGTTATTCAGGTAGCTAACAGTATGTACCCATTCAGGGGGTGTAATTTTGTTTATATGAGTTACTTTAGACCATCTGCTAGTATCGGTCGAAAGTAGATTGGTTCTAAGCCTTCCATGATGATCAAATATATCTTTCTTGAGTGTAAATTTGTTTCCTAAAAAGTAGTCATCGCATAAGTACATAAAGTTTTCCCCAAGGCCAGGGATATTCCATAGAAAGGCTTCTATTATCGTTGAATTGAAAATTTCTCGATCTATGTAATAAGAGTCTAATATATCTTCTTGATTTATAAATTGAATTTTGCCCTGTAGCCAAGGACTGAACTGACTTAAGTCAAATGTTTGATTATTAGTTACAATAAATATATTATTTACTCCTTTAAAGTTACGTTCGATTAATTTTAAAGAAAATGAGATTTCATTATTATTAGTATAGCGAGAAATATCTTTTTGGTCATTCTTTTGATCAAGTAAGTCTTTATCCAGATATTTCTGAAGTCTATTTCTAAAATGAGGATCATCGACGTCGACCCAGCTAAAAATAAGGTCTATCTTTTGAGATGAATCTCTTGTGCTTTTCAATATACTTTTTGGAACAATAAAATTATACAAACATTTCAGTCCACTCGGATAGTTTTCAAATGAAATGTTCTCCTTTTCAAATACAGACTTCAGTTGTGCTTCAAAATTAAGGTCTAGTTTGGCTAGCTCAACCATCGCATTTGTTCGTGCCGTCTTTAACTTATCTTCGGTGTATAGAACTTCTCGAATAGTCTTATCTAATAGTTTAATCAAGTAATTGGAATCTTCTAATTTCTTGATTCTAGTTTCTACTAATAGCCGAAGGATTGGATAGGGTGCAAAATTCTTGTGAGGTATCAACTTTGATTTAACTAATTCATATTCTCTCAATTCTAATAAAAATTGTACAATTCCATTATTATATCCATCGTCAAGATTTTCAATAATCGAGTGAATGAGCTTAAACCCTGTAGTTTGATTGTTTAATCTAAATTCATTTTGAGCAAGCCTTAATTTGACCCATTGGTCTTTGGGGTAAGTAGTTAGATAGGTCTTACATAAGCTCTTACTCAAATTCCAATCTCGGACTTCATGAGAAATATTGATCGCCTTTCGTAAGGAAGATTTTTTAGTGGTATCCAATAAAAATGCTTCATTGTATTTTTCACAGGCCAAATAGTAGTTTTCTTTCTCTAACTTTTCGGCCCATTTGTAAGGCACATAAAATGAATTAGGGAAGTCACTTTTTAAAGTATTCCAGAGCTGCTCTCCTTCTGATTTTGATAAAAAATTTGATCCCAATAATGCATGATGGATTCTAATAGGTAAATTATTAGGAAACTTTACAATCAATAATTTAGAAAAATGATATCCTTTTTCGTAATCTTCATTAGCATATAATTCTTTTAGTTGGGTAATTGAGTTTTGAGGATGAGTTTCCATTTGCGTATATTAAAATTCTATGCAAGTATAGATTTGAGATAATTTGTCCAAGATTTGATGAATTTTTCTTTGGTATATTTTAGGGGTGTTTGTTTTGCATAATCCGAAATTTTTCTTGCTTGTTCTTTATTTTCAAAATGAAGTTTCACCCTATTGAATAAATTGTTAATTTGAGGATAAGGCACATTGATAGAGTTTTTATCAAGTTCCATAAAGTGTCTACCTCCAAAACCATCGAAACCACACGGTATGGTGCCTAAGTACATCGCCTCTAATGGAACAAGTCCAAAACCCTCAGCAATCGATAAGTTCATTACAAATTTATAGTTATTGACTTTATCCAAAAGGTCTGATTGAGGCATTTTGATACGCTTATCCAGAAGATCATAAGGTATATTTGCTTCCTTAAGTTTTCTAGAAATATTGTTGAATATGGGCTGGAATTGTGTGCTATCAAATTTCGGATACACTAAGATTCGATCTAATTTTTCATCAAAATCTTTTGGGGTAGGAAAATTATTCGTGTCCACAAATGCGGGAATTACTTCCGAGGGTAAATTATATACTTGATGTAAATATTTTTTCATAAAATCTGATACGGATACATAGTGGTGGAAAAATCCATCCAATACAGAAAAAGTGCAAAAGCCTTGTGCGTACATAATTTTCTTGCACGGTGTTCTTAGGCCTATAAAGTAATCTGAATAACTAGGATTTGAGATGATAAGATCATGTTTTCTTACCATACCAAACATATATTTTAAACTCATTTTTTGGTAAGAATCTTCTAGCGGAAAAATAGACGGTTTTGTAACTTTTTCTTCCTTTTCGTAAACCATGATAGGTTCGTAATCAAATTCTTTTTGTAAAATTTGGGCAATTGTATTATTCGTATAATTACCTCCATTTTGACCATATCCTCCAACAACCCATGCGATATTTTTACTCATATTATATTTATTGAGCGTTTAAATTTCAGATTCGAAATTCAGAATGTAAATATGTACCTAAAGTTATTAAATTTGCAATATAGCATAATAAAAATCTTACTTGAATTCTATCGAAGAAATTGAAAATCTATTACACAAAGACATTCTTCTTTGTAAAACGCAAATCTGCGATTATCTTAACCAGCGACCTAATGAAGCACTGAGCTTTGGTAAGATAATAAGAGGTATTTCCAAGCAAAATCCTAACTATGCTCTTGAGATATTAGATCAATGCTATACGGACATAGAAAAGGCTTGGGTGTTTGATCTATATGCAACTGCATACCAGCAGAAAAAAAATTGGTTTCAGGCATATAAATATTGGCTTAAAGCCATAGAAATAAATGATGGTGTTCCAAAATTCCATTACAATAAGGCCATATCTAGCTATAAAATAAATGAGATCTCAGTTTTTTTGTCAATCTGTCACCAATGGAAGGAGAACTGGGCTAAATTCAACGACTACCAGCAAAATAACTTGCTATCTTATCTTCTAAAAGTTGACCAAAAACTATTCCTCGATATTTTGCTGAAAAATTCCACGCTAGAATTAAAAGATAGTGGATTGTTGGAAGTGAAGTGGTTAATACAATTGGAGGATTATTCCTATGCTCAAAAAAAAGGGGAAGAGTTACTAAAAAGTAAGTTATTGATCAAGGACAAAAAAGGTATTCATTTCGAACTCCTAAAAGCCCTAGAAAAACAACAGAATTTTCCTGCATTGAAGTCCGAATCAGAGATTGTTGTAGAGTTGTACCCACAAGAAAAAGAGGGTTATTCCAAACTACTAAAAGCGGCCTTAGGTCTCTCTGACTACAAATTGTATGATGAAACAATGGAAAAGATATATTCTGTATTTAATTCATCCAACGGTTTGTTCTTACTTTATTGCGATCATTTAGAAAAAAAGGGCCAGCAAGATACTGCTCTGGAATTATTGAAGGAGAGTATAGAGAAGCCTTATCCTTTCCAACTGAAACAAAGCCTTTTAGTGGCTTATATGAAAATCTTACTTAAGCGAGGAAATTTTTCTGAGTTTGATGTTCTCTCCAAGACATACAAAGAATATTTCGATCTACGACTTTTTGGATTTTTATATGAATTAAATTTGCAGCAAGGAGCCTATAGAAATTTACTAACGATCATTAAGACCATATTAGAAATCAAACCCAATTCATTAGAGCAGATATTGTATAAAAGTGAATTAGAAAATCGATTTTTGCGATTAGCAAATAGTTTAGGCTCTCCTCAATTAAGCTTCAATCAAATTTTTTCAGATCAGGATAAAACGGATTTTTTAGAAACATTGAAAACTGCATTATCAGCTGTAAATATTTCTCGAAAATTTGCCACATTGATAGATTCGAATGCTATTATTGAAAATGAATACGTTAATCAATTCAAGGATGTAATTAACTTATTATACGATAATTCAATTCATGGGCAACCTAATTACATAAATAGTTATGAAAATCTGGAGGATGCTATTGCCGTCGCAAGCTTATTGCGAAAAGCCATATCTGAGAAGACACCCTTCTCCTTGATACGTTTAGGTGATGGGGAAGGTAACTTTTTGCCATATCATAAAAGCTTTACCGCAGAGCAATCAAAAGACCAATTTAGGATTCAACAGATATGGTGGAAACAAACTAAATTTAATGACGAGAATGTTGACGAGGTGGTAAATTTATTTAGAGAATCGTTGGATAATGCTGACATTCTTGGTATTGTCCCTCAGCGAATATTATTTCAAAATCATAATAAGCTTTCTATAGATAATAAAGATCTTCATTCAGTACGAGGAAATTTAGCAGTTTCAACTTATATAAAAAAGAATATTAGCCCAAGTTTGAAGGCATATACATCCTCAAAAATTCATGTTGATTTAGAAAGTTGGAACTTATATCAGTATATCCTTCAAGATACCGATGAGCTCTACGTTATATCTTGCCACCATGAGATCGATCTTTATATAAAGAATGTATTAGGGATAGAGAAGACACACTTAATCCACATCCCAAGCGAAAAAAGATATCAAGGAACCTTTGGATATGTAGAAGAGAATAATCATTTTCCTGATAGATATAATGAGATTCTTGAAGTACTAAAGAGCATACGACCAGGAAGTGTGTGGTTAGTAGCTGCAGGATTTTTAGGTAAAATATATTGTGATACCATTAAGAAACATGGAGGAATTGCTATAGATGTTGGCGCCGTTATAGATTTATGGGCAGGGCACTACACGAGAAAATTATTTGATTTAAATCCTGAGCAAAATGGTATTAGCTACAAGTATCTTCAAGAAGTAGAAATAAATCCGATAAAGCATCAATTGTTTTCTAATTTTAATAGAACTAAAAATTGGGATGAAAAATCGCCAATTAGCAAAACCGCAATTAAGTTTTTGATTAGCTCCCATCCAAGGTCTGGTTCTACTTACTGTGCACAATTATTTGGTAAATATGGTTACCAAATAGGTCATGAAGAAATAGGAAGAGATGGGATGTCTAGTTGGCTACATGCAGTTGAAGATTTAAATACGCCATTCTTTAAATATAGTCTTAAGTCCAAATGTCGAATTTCAAAGTATGCAATTGAGCCTGAATTTTTTATTGGAATAGTACGTAATCCATTTGACATTATTCCGTCCATTTGTGTAGAAAACACCAATAATGTTTCATTCAATTTTAGAAGGTTTCATATTCTTAGAGAATTTGATTATGACCTCCTAGAAGCGAATTCTAATTTCGAAATGGCGGTTGCGTCCTATTTGTATTGGATCGATATAATTCTAAAGAATGATCCGATAGTAATACTTAAACTAGAAAATATAGATACAGAGCTAAATAGTTTTCTTGCTAAAAATCATTTATTAAACGAAGTGAAAAAAGTAGACTCCGAGAATATTACTCACAATCATATAAATAGAAACACAACTCAATCGAAGTATATGACAGCAAAACCTAACATTCATATATCTGAATATGAATCATTACCAGAAAACCTAAAAATTAAGTTGAAAGCATTTTGTAAACGATACAACTATCCCGATTTGATTGTTCTGAGCTAATCTCTTAGGTTACTCAAACTAAATCAAATCTTTTAATTATAAAAGATTCTTAGCTTGAATTTCATCACTTCTTATGATTAGTGATTATTTTATTTTTAATCATCACACAACCTCTTCTTTCCTCCTCTAGTCCAGTTGCCTTTATTTTATATTCCTCAATATCTTTATAGCGAGCTATCCACTTTTGTTTGGTATCTAAACATGGATTTTTTTTAAAAGATTTTTCTAAATATTCGAAAGCTACATCTAATTCATTTAAGTCAAAATGATAACGCACTAATTGCAATAAGATCTTATCGTCATAAGGGTAATCTGTTACCGCTTCTTCTAGATAATAAATTTTCATTTCTTCCTTATCTAATGCTTTTGCATTTCCGGCCATTAGAGCATGAACTGATTTATTTTTGTATTTATCACCTGCCCATAGCTCAACGTTCTGTAGTTTGGACAGTGCCTCTGAATTATAGCCGTTCCTTTGAAGTCGAAGAGAAGAATTAAGTAGATGCAAATTGAAATTTTGATACAGGAATACGATTAATACAAAAAGTAATATTCCTCCTGTAAAACCTTTCATAATGTAAGTGTGGATTCTCCCGATAGAGAGTCCGTTTTTTTGAGCTCTAAAAAGAATGAGCGACCAAGCAATAATCTGAATCAATTGTTGATTGATCATAAAGAAAGATTGATCCCAAATACTCAAACTCATATGAACCAAAGAGGAACACATTAAAAACCAATCGATAATATCTTTTTTCTTCTTGTAGTTTAGATAAGCAAGGAAGAATATCCAGAATAAAAACCCATAGTATAGAAGTATACCTATTACACCTAATTCGACTAAGAATCGTACAAAATCATTATGTGGATGGGAAATTCTTCTAGTAACCTTAGTTTCATATTTTTTTATATTCCATTGACCAACGCCAATTCCGTTGAGCCAATGATTGGGAACCAAAGTTAGCGATTCTGACCATGTCCGTACTCTAATATCCATGGTTTTATGTTTTAGTTGACGTACTATTTTGTCAGGACCAACTAGAATAACAAAACCCATAACCAAAATAATGGAAGCAACAACAAATGAATATAGCTTTTCAGACCTAAAGTAAATAATTAATAACATTATTGCTGTTATCAGTAAAGCCAAGTAGGCATTTCTAGATCCAAAAAATAGAATCATAAAAACACATCCTAAAATAGATAAATTAATAATGTTAATATTCTTTTTGGAAGCACTTTTAAATACTAAAAGGAGGGGTAAAATTTGAGCAAGTAAAATTGCTGTAACATTTTTTCCCCCAATGGGAGTTTCCATCTTTTTAACTGTAGGTTGAATTCTAATATTTGTCGATATCAATTCCCAGATGATAGAATGGTTGTAAATTATGATGCCAGCACAGAAAATCAGTAGGAAGATGCTGAATAGTTTCATTACTAATTCATCTTCGAGCACATTATGGTGTTGCTGGTAATTATAAATTATAAAAAAACTAAGTGAAACCAAGCAAATATAATGAGCATAAAGTAATGATAAAGAAGGATTGAAAGACCAACTTATGCTAAGCAAGCCCCAAATACTAAAAGCGAAAATCGGTATTAAAATCTTATGATATACAAGTTTATATTTAGCAACTACTAGACTAGCTATAATCCCCATCAATGAAATGCCTATCAAGCTATATCTAGCAAGCGGTAAACTTTGTCTTAATATTCGTTCCTCAAACAGACCTAAATTTATAGACAGGGTCATGTTAGAATAAATAAAGACGATTAGAAGTATAAAGAATATTCTGGCCTTCATATCAAAACCAATTTAAAGAAACTTATCAAAGTAGTGGAATAATTATCTATTAGTTTTAGAATTTTCTATATTATGTAAAAAGATATAATCATAGATGTCGCATAAGTTTTTAAAATTAGAACATTTAACTAATTATGAACCAATAATTTATACAATAGATGTAACTTAAATGTGTAATTTGTATAAATTTATAAGATGGATATTATACATGATCCTTGGCCGTGGTATTTTGCTGGGCCCATGATCTCACTTGTTATGTATTTATTGTTGTGGGCCGGGGAACGATTTGGCGTCTCTTCAACATTGTCTACTTGGTGCACTATTGGGGGTGCTGGAAGTAAGTTTGATTACTTTAAGATTGACCTTAAGAAGAACATATGGGGAATAGTTCTTGTTATAGGTGCCGTTATTGGAGGTGTCATCGCCTCAAATTATATGATTAATGGCCAACCTTTATCATTGTCTCAAAGTACCATTAACCATTTAGATTCTTTAGGAATACCGTTCGAAGGAGATTATATTCCATTATCTATCTTTAGTTGGGATAATCTATTTACTCGATCAGGAATCATCTGCATAATGTTAGGTGGATTTTTTGTTGGATTTGGAACTCGATGGGCTGGTGGATGTACTTCCGGTCACGCCATAAGTGGGATATCTAATTTTCAATCTGCTAGTGTAATAGCCGTAATCGGTTTTTTCATAGGAGGACTGATAAGTACACATTTACTTATGCCCTTAATTTTTTTTAGATGAGACTATTTAGATTTTTTTTGATAGGTATCCTTTTTGGTATTGTATTATTCAAATCAGAAGTAATCAGCTGGTATCGAATCCAAGAAATGTTTCATTTCGATGCGTTCCATATGTATGGAATTATTGGTTCTGCTATTGCATTTGGAATGCTCATTGTTCAATTATTTAAGAGAAGTTATCTTAAGAATTTGGATGGAGAAATGCCACTATTTAAGATACATCCAAAAGGTTTTTTGAAGTATTTGGGAGGAGGAATATTTTTTGGTTTGGGTTGGGCCTTGACAGGAGCTTGTCCAGGGCCGATTTATATTCTTATAGGGGCTGGATATTCGGTTTTTATCATAGTTTTACTTAGCGCAATATTAGGGGCATTTATATATGGATTAGTGAGCGACTATTTACCCTAATGTCGAGTTGTCATTTGATCCAATTGGTATGCTAAATTTATCGTCAATACGTTGCTTCATTTTGTTCATTAGGATATCGAAATTCTCTTGAGAATATAAGTCCATTGTAAAGTTTTCTTGAATATGAATTATCTCATCGCATATATCCAATAAGCTACTTAATATGTGAGAAGAAATCAATGTAGTGCGATTGATTGCTTTTTGTTTTATAATGTATTTTAATATTTCATTGCTTTCTAAGTCCACTCCATTGAATGGTTCATCTAAAATGACGATCGGTTTATTGAGTAAATAAATGGAAGAAAAAGCAAGTTTTTTCTTCATGCCCGTAGAGTATCCATCCACAAGCTCTTCGAGTGGTAGATTCATTTCGCTGACATGTGTATCAAGCAAATCTTTGGGTACACATCTGGTAGATAGTTGTAAATATTCGAGACCACTCATATAACTATAAAAAAATGGATCTGTAGGTAATAATGCGACTTCAAGCCCAACTAATTTCTTATTTTTATAAATAATATTCCCTTCTTGAGGTTTATATATACCAGCAATTATTCTAAATAGAGAGGTTTTGCCAACACCATTGTTCCCCACGATTCCAGTTATCTTATTCTCAGAGATGGATATGTTTAGTTGACTAAATAGTTGCTTATCTCGAAAACCAAATTTCACATTTTGTAATTTAAGCATAGATCCTATTTAAGTGATTTTTAGCTTTGAAATAATGATGAATTCCAAATGGAAAAGAAATTAAAATGGCCCCTGGAAATATGGAAAGGATAAATATCAATGCAAGAATACTATTATTCCCTTGAGATTTAAATAGTGGATTATAGTTCGAATATTTAAAGGAAATAACCATAAAAAGATGTACCATTACAAAGGAAAACAAATATGCAAATAAGAAAGCTTGATCAGGATAGGAGAGAATGCCTATGCTTATTGGAGTAAAATACAACATTACCGTAATTTTAGCATATCTAAACCATTTTTGTAGCAGAAAATTATGATTCCATAACAACATTTCGGGTCCCTCATTTTCACCGAAAGCCTCTAACACGAGCATACAATATCCGAAAAGAGAAAGAATTATAAATGAGATGTGTATTGTAGATAAAAAACTAACTACATACACTAAACTATATAACAACCACCTTCTTTCCACTGCAAATTTTATTTCAAATAAATCCAATGGAATAATATTAAAGTTTATTGGCTTCTTGTTTTTAGACGAATTCCTAAACGGTCTAAATTGACTAATGATAAATGGAATGGCAATAACGCTCAGGAATATAGAATAGTGTCCATTAAAAAGTTGAAATATAGCAATGGGCATGGATAGAAGAATATATTCGATTGCATACAGCTTTTTAAGACTTCGTTTAGAGTAAAAAATCGTTTTCAAAAAATCACTATCTGGCCTTTTTTGGTGTATAACTATGATTGAAATAAGTGAGAAAAGGATAGCCGTATAGCTTGGTAAGGAAAGTATTCTTTGAATTAAAGGAACGGTAGCGCCTATGGTCAATAATAATGCTATTACAATTAATGCAAACCCGGTGTTTGACAAAAGTCTAAATAACTGTCTACCTCTAAGTCTAATTATATATAAATAAATATTTCCCAAAGAACTTCATTTAGGAATAAAAGTAAAGCATTTTTATCAGGACTTTGAAATTTTTATATCAGCAGATGATTTTAAGGCATCAAAGTCTAATCTAGCTCTAAGTTATTTATAATATTTCCATTTTCGATTAGCGTATATACTTGATTAATACTAGGATTAAAATAGGTCAATTTTTGAGCACCATACCAATATACCTCGATCTTGTCAACTTCTGTTTCGTGTCCTAAGCCAAAGTGTAGAGTATTTTCAGTTTGCATCATCTGACCGCGTCCAGAAGTCATCATTTGTGTGTATGTATTTTCCCTAGTATAAACTTTTACCAGTGAGCCAATTCCGAGACGATTTCCAGTCAAGCTATTCAATTTTATTTTGATCCAATTTGTATTTAAGGTAGTATCAATGTTTTCAAAAAGGTGAAAAGCAGAGTTAGAACCGAGGACGATATCCATCTTACCATCTAGATTATAATCTACGGGACATCCATCGTGTAAATCTGATAATTTTTGTAAACCTGACTGTAATGTTCTATTTGAAAAATGAAATGCACTATCTTGAATGTACAGATCACTATAACGACACTCATAGAATGCATTTGTAATTACATCCATCCAGCCATCATTGTTTACATCTATAAAAAAAGAACCTGCGTGAGTTTCTTCATATTCAATGGAATGTGAGGTTAAGGCTTTGCTGTAATTTATTCCATTATTTTTATAAATAGTAGTAGGCTGATGGTCCTCATCTATTACATTTTTTGGATGAGCTAGCCTCGGAAGTAAGAGGTCAAGGTCACCATCATTATCCAAATCCGCCCAATCCAATCCGGTCGTGTGATTATACCCATTTAAGTTTTGATCGATTTGTAGGGAATCCATGATGTTCAGGAAAGTGCCATCGCCTAGGTTTTCAAACATTTCGTCTTGCTCTAAAAAATAATTAGAAATGTAAATGTCCATATCTCCATCTAAATCATAATCAACAAATTGACATGCTCTACTCCTTTTGTTTTGATTTTCATTTGGTAAATGAGTGGTTAACTCTTCAACATTACATATTGTTTTGCTTGGAAAATTCAACTCATTTATGTGATTAGGATACAACTTTTTTGTAATATCAATAAATCCCAGCTTAGTGTCATTCTCAAAAAGAAAATTGGCGGCTGGAACTGGATATAGTCCCCACAATTGTACAACCAATAAATCCATATAGCCATCATAGTTTATATCTGCAAAACTAAATCCTGAAAGGGCTGGAAGTCTAGGTAAATTTATCGATCTTTTGTGAAAAGTATCATTTTCATTGATATGTAGATAACTTTCATTTTTTCCAAAAAGAAGGATGTCTAAGTCTCCATCATTATCCATGTCGACAAAGGCATTTCCGGACAATGTTCTTGGAGCATCTTCCCATAGAGGTATATTCGATTTTATAAATAGATCTTCCTTGTATTCATGCAGTTTACCTCCTACTAAAAGTTCAGGGTTCGGACTTTTATTGACATTGCCCCAAGAAATACTATTTCCGTTAAATGGAAAAAGGAAGTTATTTTTAGAGCTATATTCTTGAAATATAGTAGCTTGAAATTTTTCGTATTGGACTATAAGCTCAACCTGTAAAGATTCGTTTTTTTCTGCTTTGATACCGTCTTCACTTATTAGTAATGTAGTGTGATAAGACCCTCCAAATGCAGGCTTACAATTGATGCCCACTGGGGTCACATCCTTTGTAATATGCACATCTCCTTTGAAATTTTCAAACCACAAAAAACACTGATCTTGATCTAGATAGACCGGCTTATCTAGTTTGACCTCTATGATGCTATTGTCATTTCGTCGTTTTTTGATTCTAATTGGGGGCACTAAATCTTTTTGTATTACTGGGAAACTGGATCCTGCTTCATGACCAAAAAACCGCATATCAAATTTACCTCTTGATCTATCCTGAACATGGATTTTGACACCAGTGACCCACATTGGACGATCTATTTCGAGACGAGCAATCTGAGTCTGAAAGTCATCCTTCTCAAAAGTGGCTTGAGTATATGAATCGATATAAGTTTTAAAAAGTTGAGTTTGACCATGGGATGCGTAACTGAGTGTCAATAAACAGGTAATATAAATTAAGCTATATGTTGGAATATTTTTCAGACTACATTCAATTACTACATCCAATTAGGTAAAAGTAGAACGAACGAATGACACAATTTGCATGAGAAGTAATAAATTATTTTTGAATATATATGATAATTATAATTAGGGATGAAAACCACATTTTGATCATATGCTTGTAGAATAATTCAATCAAACAAAAAAATCCTGCTAAATCAATTAGCAGGACCTTTAAATACTTTAGTAATTATAATGCCAAATATAGACTTAGTTTTTAATTACTGGTTGAGTTATATAGTTATTTGCAATCCTAAATTGAAAGAAATATTCACCAGTAGGTGTGGTTAAATTAAACTCCAATGCTTGCTTGCCATTAGCTAGCAGAAGCCTTTGTCTGTCAATAGTTTGACCTAATTTATTGTAAATAGTCAACACCGCTTCTTGATGTTGATCTTGATTGTCAAAATCGAAAGTTATTCTACCATTTGTTGGGTTGGGGTATGCGGGTGATAATGAAGTATTTTCTACAATTATTTTTTCATTGGAAGTAGAAGTAATAAAACTTTGTTCGAATGTGATAACGCCAGTGGAAGAGCCTTCGAAATCTATAAAAACCAATTTGTAGACATCTCCAGACTTCGTTTTGACAAAATATGCAAGGTCTTCAAAAACGGTCCACTGAAGACTTTCCATGCTAAATTCCTTCCAATCATATCCGATGGCGTCTAATTCAGTACTAAATCCTTCATCATAATCCTCAAAATTTACATTCGAAGGATCTACTCCTTCTGCCTTGGATACTTGTGTGTCAAATCCTGATAATACGCCCGATATAACATATTCTAATGTGTCAGAACCATCTGGCGCAGGGACAAAACTACCATATCTTGTAAATACTATGTCCCATTCAAAATCGACTAAATCAAATGCTTGATTGTTGCTAAAGGAAAAATACGCAAGATCGGTATTAGAAAAACTCATTTTGTCAAAGGATAGAGTCTCTTCATTACTACCATCTAAGTTAGCATATCTAATGTTATATGTCGTTAAGGCCAATGATTCAACCATAAACTTCTTATACATCCCATTCTTCAACTTAAGGACATACACTTTAGTACCAATTACAGACATGGCTGCAGGATCATACGCTCCCCACCCATAATCTAAAGGATTCATTGGGTCGGCCAATGTGTTGAAGGCCCCTGTATCCCAAGAAGTCTCATCATTGTATAATCTTTCGGTAAGGGAGGTTTCTTCGATGGCATCGCTGAAATCGGCAGTTGGTGCTAAGTATAATTCTAATTCGCTGCCATCTAAACTGGCAGATTCGTTGAGAATGACACCTGCATCTTGAAATCCTGTCGTTGTAAATGCAAGATCCCACGCATCATTAGATACTATCTCACTTTCACCAGTCGCTAAATTGTAATATTCTTGTTGTATATATTGCGCCCCTAATGAAGCTTGCTCGATTTGAGCTTGGACATGCATCAAACTGAGTGAAAAGACAATAAGTAAGTATATATTCTTCATTTATAATATTTAGAAAATACCTTTAAAAGTAATTTTGTGAATGATAATCACATTTCATGACAAATATAGAGTAACTCCAATCCAAAAAATACCGCTGAAGGCAATGATTATAACGCCCAAGATTAACTATGTTTATTTAGATTAATTCTAAATAGTGATAATGTTCTTTCCAATATTTACCATTACACTTGCATATTATACCTTTGTAAGGATGATAGAGTATAAAGACATAACAATCTTCGATTCGAAAAGTAACGCTGAAAGTAATTGGCTGTTCTCAGATCTAAAGGATGGTCTCAAACTCTTACAATACCAAGATGAGGAAATAGGAAAAGTAGCGCTAGACATAAATCCGAAAGTTATCCAATATTTTTTCTGTCTTAATGGCAAAATTAATTTCAGTTTCAATGATTCTTCTTACCAAATAACGTTGAAAGAAGGGGAGAGCTTTTTTTTCTATAATCCTACTCAAAATCTTACCCCTGTAATAACTAGTTCGAAAAATTCAAAAGTAATATTTGTCTTTTGCGCATTAGAGAAGGTTCACGAACTTTTTTCTGAGAATACAGATTCACTGGAATTTCTAAACAATGAAAATGTCAATAAAAAGTACTACAAAAAGGATGATATCAGCTCAGAATTGGAAGTTGTTCTAAATCAGCTAATCCAATCCAATGTGAAAGGAAATGCTTTGGATGTTTTTAAATACGCAAAAGTGTTGGAAGTACTTTCTTTATATTTTTCTAAGCAAGCACTCGAAAACCAAGAATCTTGTCCATTCTTAAATGATGAAGAAAGTGTACGTAAAATAAAAAAGGCGAAGGATATTTTGATACAGCGCATGACGGATCCTCCGATGATATCTGAACTTGCTAAGGAAGTGGATCTGAATGAATTTAGACTGAAAGAAGGCTTTAAAGGAATGTATGGAACTACTTTGTTTTCATTTCTACTAGATCATAAAATGAATAAAGGGCGTAACATGTTGGATACAGGACGGTATAAAGTCCAAGATGTAGCATATGATTTAGGATATAATAATGCCAGCCATTTTATCACGGCATTCAAGAATAAATTTGGAGTAACCCCAAAGAAATACTTGCTAAAAGTATAATATGAAAGTAGGAATCCAAACTAAAATATTATTCTGTCTTTCATTTATAGCTCAAATATTCATGTCTGAGGTTTTAGTCGGTCAATCATTAGATTCTTTAGCATACAGTATAGACTTAGATGATGTAGTGATCTCTGGTCAGTATGGGCCAACTCATTACACCAATGCCATGCATCAAGTTGATATTATAAAACAAGAAGAATTTATCGAGAGAGGATTCACACAGCTTGACCAAGTATTGACCATGTATTCTTCTGCAAGGGTAGATCACGATCCCATCTTAGGATCAACGATTAAACTAAGAGGGATTGAGAGCAATAACGTCGCTATTCTACAAGATGGAGTTCCTTTGATTGGTAGACTCGATGGAGCCTTAGATCTTTCTCAAATTTCATTGACTAACATAGAACGTATAGAAATTGTAGAAGGTCCACAATCCGTATTATATGGTAACAATGCAGCAGGAGGAGTAATAAATCTCATAAGTAAGAAATCTCAGTTACCAAAAATTCAAGTCAACTTCAACAACCAAGTCGAAAGCACTGGGTTGAATAACCATGAATTGAAAATTGGAGCGAATTTAGGACCAGTACATGTAGCCTTATATAGCAAATATTTGCACGATCAATTTTATCAAGATGATTCCCTCAGAATTTTCGAAACCTTCGTGTTTGACAATGGAGAAACTATTTATAGAAAGAAATATCCATGGAATCCTAAAGATCAATTTAATGTAGGAGGATTGATGAGGATGCATCTAAAGGGAGGACAAAATCTGATGTTTCGTTTTGATAGAAATACAGAAGAAGTCCTGAACTTTGGTGAGCTTCGTCGTCTACAATATCTTCCTTATGCATTTGACGAAAGATACAAAACACACCGATCTGATTATGCGATACACTATAAAAAAGATATTAAAGATCACTTTGTGTTGAATACCATTTTAGCTTATAATAATTATGATCGGATGCTCCATAACGACCGATTTGATTTTGAATCCGATAGCATAGATGAATCTTTATCTACAGTCGATAGTACTGCCTTTGATGCTTATTTTGGTAAACTTACTTTAGCAAGTAAACTAGATGGTCCTTTGAACTATATTGCTGGGGTTCAGTACAATTACGAACAAGGTAAAGGTGGACGTTTGGAAGTAGTGGATAGTCTAGATTATGCTTCGAGTAGAGTATTTTCTGTTTTTGCAGATGGAAAATATAAGATTGGAAAAAATATTGAAACTTCGCTTGGTGCCCGATGGACAAATCACTCAAATTATGGAAATAATTTTTCTCCCTCAATACAGACAAAATGGAATATCGCAAGTGGGTTATGTTTGAGAGCAGGATTTGCTAGAGGATTTAGGAGTCCTGAACTTAAGGAATTGTTTTTAAATTTCATTGATGTAAATCATTATGTTCTAGGGAATGAGGAGCTCATTCCTGAAATTACAAATGATTACAATCTCAGCTTAAGTTATGATACAAATCTTAAAGAGATCAACTTACGTAGTTCTGTAAAGTGGTATAAATCTGAGATTCATCAAAAAATTATTCTTATTGAATATGAAACCGCCCAATTTCAATATACAAACCTAGAAGATTATAGTGTTACGGGAGTTGGAACAGATTTTCAGATTCAGTATAAAGAATTGTCTCTAAGTAATACTTCGAATCTTGGCTTCTGGTACAATAGCTTTTCGGAAAGTACGAACTCACCAAAGTACAATAGAACATTCGATATGAGTAATACACTCGGATATAAAATTCCAAAAACGGAATTGGCTTTTTCCGTAGCTCATAGACACATCGGGAAGTTACCTCGATACTATATGGATGATGACACAGTAGAACAAAGTATTACAGCTGCTTACAACTTATTGGATGCATCCGTTTCTTACTCGATTTTCAAGAATACGATTCATTTGGTTACAGGTGTTAGAAATCTCATAAACATCCAAAGAACAGATATTTCTAATCGTGACTCTGGAGGAAATCATGCGCTTGATACCAACACCAATAACCAACTAGTGGGAAAGGGCAGAACCTTCTTTGTGGGTCTCTCTATGGAAATTTCTAAGTAATATCACATTTGTAGATATTACATCTTGAGTCCATCTATATACTACATTTTTGGTAGATCAAAAAATTGAAAATTTCTTAATCTAACAAAAGTTTTTCTATGCAAAGATTGACGACTTTTATCGTCGACTCTTATACAGATCAACCTTTCAAAGGCAATCCTGCATTAGTCTGTCTGTCAAATGAAGAACTAGAAGTAAATACCATGTTTTCAATTGCGGAAGAGCTCGGTCTTTCAGAAACTGCTTTTGGTATAAAACAAACCGAGTCTAACCAATATTCTATCCGATATCTTTTCCCTGTTATGGAAATTCTCATGTGCGGGCATGTACATTCGCTTCAGCTAAAGTGATATTTAACAATAGTAATATTCAAGAAATTTATTTTAAAATATCCAAAGCATAGATTTGCATGTTATGAGAAATAGAGAATTAATAAAAATTGAATTTCCAATCTGTGAGACCATCCCAGCCGATGCACCAATCAAATTATTGAAGGCTTTGGGTATATCTTCTATCGTGAACTGTGAATATAATTCTGAAACTAGCATACTTTTATTGGTAATTAATGATTGCCAAGAATCACGAAATTTAGAGCCGAATTATGAAGCTTTTTCTCGATCCCACGACCAGATCAATGAAGTTATAGTCATGTCCACTTCTGACCAAGAGGAATATGATTTTGAATCACGTTATTTTTGGCCTTGGAGTGGGACTAATAGAGACCCGCTACTGGAGGAACCCATGCTTTTTAGCCAAGTATTGGTCAGACCGTTGAGGTAAAAAAGTTTTTAATTCTTTTCAATCTTCTCAACGGTCTGGATTTATGATGGTGGAGATTATAAATGCGGTAAAGATGTTAATATAAAGTATTGCGGTAATCTTATTTGAAGGAGTTTCTATGATTTAAAGAACTTTAAGTATATATTGACGTTTAATTTTTACGAACGAGTTGATTTAATCATACAAACTATTATTATGAATGAGAAAAGAGTCATGTTCAGCATTTCCCAATTAAAAATTATAACAGCCAAGCACGTCTTAAAAGAGGCTGGAATAGAAGCTTTCAGCATAGATAAGTTAGATTCAGCCCATGCAGGAGTTTTCGGAGATATAGAATTGTACGTGGATGCTGACAAAGCTGATGAAGCCAGAAAAATATTAGTTGACCAAGAAATTATATAATTGAAGAGGGTTCTTAGGTTATCATCATATTTCTAAAATACATAGTATAGCATAGGACAGTAAGCCCTATATATCTGAAGCAACTAATTAAACTAAAATCCAATAATTTGGTGAATCTTAGTTGCAACCGCTGAAAATAAAACAGTTTTCTGTTGGTAACCTTTTTTTTGGGTCGAAATAAGACATGCAAACAGATTAAAAATTAATATTGCTAACCAGGATTTAACTGATTTTATGTCGCCCCAATAATTTTACAACTCCTAATCTAAAATGCTTAATACACAGTGACGCATCGGAAGAAAATCCACTGAACTTAAAAATATATCGTGAAGTTGAATATTTAGTAGTTTGGAATACCTTGCGGTTAAAGACAAGTATTGCACATTCTTCAGGGATAGGACTTCCCAATATTCAGGAAAGATATAGCTTATTGTTTTGTCCAATCGAAAAATAAAAAAAGAATCGATGACTGAGTTTAAAGTAAAATACCTACTATACACAAACACGAAATTGCATGGACGTACTAATTATCGAAGATGAAGCACCCGCCGTTTGAAAGTTATAGAGCATATTAGATATATCAGATATTGATTTTAAAATTCTTGGGATCTGTGACTCTGTTAAAAAGTCTTTAGAATGCCTTTAAAAATAATGAAGAACCCTAAACAATTTTTGTGGATATCTAATTAAATGAAGGTCATTCCTTGAGATATTCAATAAGTTTAAAGTCCAATGCCCGGTGGTGTTTAAAAACAGCTTTTGATGAATAGCATTTAGTTGCCTTTAAGTACATTGGCATCGATTATCTTCTGAAACCAAATAATGAAATTTATGTAAATTTTGCTATCTTAAAAAAAAAATAAGTAATAAATATTTTAAAACAATAGATTGGAAGAAGGCATTATAGAGTTTTCCAAACTTCAGGAAATCAGAGTATAAAAGTAGATTTTTGTAAAGTCAACAAACAAAGCTCTTTCTATTCTTGTAATGCAGATCGGTCTTTTTAATTATGAATTAGGAAACACCATGTGTTCCCTCTATCAGGAAATGAATACTTAGTAATTATAGTCTGATTGAATTGGAAAAAATATTAAATCCGATTCAATTTTTAAAAATAAATAGAACACAATTAATCCAAATTGATCGGATTATTCACGTACTACAAATTTAAATAATCGCCCACAACTAGAATTAGATTTGAAAGATTTTAATTCTGAACTTATTGGAAGTAAGCATCGTGTAAGCAAATTTCGAAATTGGCTGGATCAATAAAACTTCTACAATTAAGTAACAGCAGATCGCTTTATTAATTTATGCGCTAATCGATTTGAGATTTTGCGAATCATTATTACAGTGGTTTCCATACCTCCAATATACGCTTCAAACTTTTTAGCATTGATGGCAGTAATAATTTTTTTAGCACAAATAATTGGCGTCATTCCATTTTGAGTCTTGACATCCATTGTATTCTGATTACTGCCATCAGATGTTATAGCATTTAATGACACATTCGTCTGGACAAAGCCAGGACATACTAAGGTGACATCAATGCCATCATCTTCATGTTCTAATCTCATAGCGTCAAAGAACCCATGTAATGCATGCTTTGCACCACAATATCCAGCTCGATAAGGAGAGGCAAACTTTCCCATTAAACTTGTCACATTTACAAAATGTCCATTTTTTCTGGAAATGAAATGATGGAGTAACTCAATGCTAAGGGCCACCGTGCCCAAATAGTTGATATTTATTAATTTCTGATAAACTTCAAATTTGGTATCCTTGATGAGAGACCGTTGACTGATGCCGGCATTATTTATTAAGATATCTATATGACCAAATGCATCGATTGCTTCTTTTACAATATCTTTCATTTTCTCAGGGCATGCCAAATCCATTGCTACAATTTTTATTTTTTCATCCTCTAGGTCACAATTGTTTTTTACTCTAGTCAATTCTGATGTCCGTCTAGCTGAAATGATGATACATGCATCTGATTTTGCATACTCCATGGTAAGAGCTTCTCCAATCCCAGAAGAAGCACCTGTAATCCATACTACTTTCTTTGCCATTTATTGAAAATTATGATTATCTGACTAAGGTAATCATACCATTCACTATAATGTCTAGCAATAGCTTGCTTTTTTAACTGAAATTTACAATTTAATAATCTAAAATTTTTTTTCGACCAAATAAACAAAAATGAATAGGTAGCCTAAAACTATTTTTCAAACACGAATAATACTGCACCTGTTTCAATATAGAAGATCGATCCAGTAAGCACATGCAAAGTATGCGCTAACGTGGCTCCACTTCTTACTGTAACTTGAGCATTAGGTATTTCTATGACCACAATGTCACATGCAGTTGGAAATACCTCTTTGCTCTAATAGCAGGGATCATCATACCAGTTTACTATTATAGAACCAATCCATTGGTTAAGATTATTACTTGCAATTGGATCGATTATGCAGTCTATTATAGCAGCAGAATCACATGCATCTCCAGTTCCATTAATGTTTGAATCTTTTTGGATTATGATTGGTTCGGTTTGGACAATTATCATTAGAATCGCAGACCCCATCCCAAGCACTGTCTAGACATGTAAAGTCATAGCTAATATTTAATCTGGCAGCATAAGCGGGATACTGATCATAAGATGCTGCGGTTCTTCTTCCTGTTCCAGTAAAAATGAAAATCGCACTATTCAAATTTGCTGATCCTGGAGAATACACTAATTCTAAAAAAAGGTGATAACCAATTTACAGAGTTACTAATCGTTGTTCTGTTGATCAAATTGAAATTACCAGATGTAATGTTTGTAGGATTAGGATTATCATCTGCTTTTATAGATAATGAAATAAGATCAGTATTGCTATTCGATTTATCGCTTGCCAATTGATTATTGGCAGAAGTAATACCTGCTCCTGCTAGAATTCCTAGGTTTGTAAATTCTAATCCAATGACTTGATTTTCATTGCCTCCATCATTGACCAGTTCGATGTCAGAACTATGTAAGATCGTTCCATCTGACTTTTCCTCAACATCCTGAAAGGAGTGAGACATAGAAGCATTTATATCATTATTTCCACACTGTTTTTCGTAAACACAAAACTCATTTGGTTCTCTGACATTAAAAAATTTATTATTACCAACGAACTCGACTCCTTGATTATAATTTATACCATCATTTTGAAGATCTTTTTGACTAAGAATTAGACCACTATTGTTGGCGGCTGTTGGTTCGCATCTGGATATGCATTGACGGAAATCATATTTAAATCAGAAATGCAGAATTATCATCGAAATGAAAAATTGTTTTTTCAAAATTTTGTTGGTGTATTGATCTTTATCCCGTTAATTGTTATAAATTTTCCAGAAATTGAATTACCTCATTTAGGCAAAGGGTTGTTTTACCCAATATTGGTTGGATTGGTCATTTTTAGTATGTTTTTCTATGCTTTAAATATTTAAAAGCATCGACTGCTTCCTCATTGATAAACCTGGAGGTTGTGGGGGCCATTATTATTGGAATCTTAGTTTTGGAGAAACGTTGAGTCTTACAAAGGTTATCGGTGGTGGATTGATCGTATTGACTAGCTTTTTGTTAACCATACAACCAATGAAATAGATGTAAATTTTCATAAAAAATCCTTAAAAATGCCAACTAGTCCTCAAGAATGCTGAAAAAATTAGACTCCTCCATTACTTTCTTTACATTTGAGTTGTAAATTTCTGAATAAATACCAAGATTACCCTTTATGTTCGACTTAGAACTAATGACCTATGACCCTTCTACCCCTTCCTTTTACATAGTATTAGTTACTTCTCTATTTGCATTTTTTCTATCGTCCATCATAGCCATCACTTACGAACTAACCACAAAAAGTATATATAAAAGATCTCATTTCATGCAATCCTTGGTGTTGATTGGCATGGTTGCCGCTACCGTGATGCAAGCAATAGGAGATAGTGTCGCGATTGGATTGGGGATGCTAGGAGCACTTTCAATCATTCGATTCAGAACTGTGTTAGATGATCCTCGGAACATTACATTTATGTTTGCTTCATTAGCTGCAGGGATTGCCTGTGGGGTGCTTGGTTATCCAATTGCATTGACGGGGACCTTGGTTTTTTGTGGAGCAGCGATAATTTTAAGATTGTCACCTCTTAGTAATGCAAATGAACTCATTGGAGAAATAAAATTACAAGTACCTAAATCCGATCATCAACAAAGTCTAATTGAGAAGGCGCTAAAAAAATCTTGTCGTAATTTTGAATTAGATCAAATTAGGTTTTTGAATCCGAAAAAAGTGAAATCATTTAGTGAGGAAGGCATTCCAATTGTCGAAGAAATATCACGAGAAAATTTACAACAGTTCACCTATTTGATTCGACTTAAAGATTCTTCAAATTTATCTCAATTGGCGAATGACCTTGAGGACTTAGAAGGGCTAGAAGATCTTCGCGTAAATTTCAAAAAGCAACCTACAAAATTATAAATTATGAAGTTGCTAAATCCCTTTTATTTTGCAGTCATTGGAGTCGCTATTGCACTTTTCTTTTTATTAAAGCCAAGGCAAATCTCAGAACTTTCATTTTTTGGTTTTGCAGAAAGTAAAGAGACAGAATTGAATTATAATTATCCGGTGGAAGTAAGCCAAATTTTTGTTACCGCAGGACAAAGCGTAAAAGCCGGAGATACTCTATTGTTGCTTCAAAGAAACCAAGCAAAAGAAATATTGAGTGACCAAGATTTTAAAATTGGAGAATTGAAAGCGGAAGAAGCTATTTGGAAGCAAAAAAAGGAAAACCAAAGATCAGAATGGTCTTTACAAAAATCAGCAAGATCATTGGAGTTTGATAACCAAATTGAACAACTCCAAAAAGAACTCGATTATAAAATAGGTCTGGCTAAAGGACTAGAAACGATCAAAGTAAAAGAATCTTCATACCGACCCCTAAAAGATAAAATTTCAGAAGTACAATTAGAAAAAGAGAATTTCCTGCAAATGATAAATCAGAAAATAGCTGGAATTCAGAAAGAAGTAGATTTAGGAACCAATCCATATGCTTTGCAGATTCAACGATATAATGCAGATAAGGCATTTGATAAAAGCCAAGAAAAACAAGTAATAGTCTTGCAGGCACCCGTTGATGGTTTAGTTGGGAATATCATTTGTAAACAAGCAGAACATATTCCGTCATACCGAACTTTGATGACCTTTTATGAGCCCCATTCAAATGTTGTGAAAGGCTATGTACACGAAGATCTCACCTATAAAGTAAAAGTAGGAGACGAATTTTTAGTTACTTCACTCAAAGAAGTAGGAGTATCTTATATAGGCATAGTAGCAGGATTGGGTTCGAGAATTGTTGAAATCCCGACACGATTGAGGAAAGTCCCTGAGATAAAGAATTATGGTAGAGAGGTATTGGTAAACATACCGAAAGAAAATTCATTTTTACAAAAGGAAAAAGTAGGATTAAGTGCCATTCCAAGTCATGAAAATTAGTAAACGAATCATAGGAATTGCTTTGACATATTTAGTTTTAAATAATAGCTTATTAGGACAAATATCTATTGATGATTTTTTTAATGATAAGAATATAGACGTAGACAGTGCCGAGAGGCAGCCTCCTCGAATGTTATATAGTTCCTTTAAAATGCCTTGGATAGAAGACGTTGATCTTAGAACAGAAACAGACGAATTCGATTTTGATAGACAAGAATACACCTTCCGTTTTTCTCCAAATAGTGTCAAAAAGAAAAGAGCTCAAGAACTACTTTTGAGACATATATATGAAGTACCTGATTATAGATTGGCGGAATTGGTCTGCGAAGATAGAATGAGTAAATATGAGGATTGGTTAAGTTTATATCTCATTTATGAAGAAGAGCAAATACTAAAACGTCTAGAACCCTTACTAAACGATAATGAAAAAATTATCACTAAAAAATCCGTATCGCTTGATTTTGATTTTGTGGATATGATCAGAATTACACAAAGGAAAGCGGATCTGAAATTGGCTAAATTAGATTTAAATACAGAAAAAGATATAATAAGTAATAGGAACGGATTGAGTAAGACCGATAATACAATTGATCTTGAATTTGACTTTGAGAATTTTATAGCAATAGATGAGTTAATCGAAAAAATAGAGTTGGTGCCATCAGAACATTATGATCCATCTTATGCTAATGAGAAAAATAATTACGAATATGACTTGCTTCAAAAAGAAATGAATTTAGAAATAGCGGAAGGAAAGCAAATATTTGACTTTGGACAGATACGGTATGCTGGACCCCATTCTGATTTGTTCGAAGAGCGCCTGTCTATCGGTATCGGACTGAATATCTCGAATTCTGGAAATAGTAGACTTAAGATTCGAGAATTAGAAATGGAACAAAAAGAGCTATTACTCAAAGGTGAATTAGAAGTAAATAAGAAATCTCTTTCTGCTTCATTGATAAAAACTGAATTGATTACATTGATAAACGCATATAAGCAGCGAGAAGTAATTTTATTAAAAGAAGAACAAAAGTTAGAACAAATTGCTAACCTGGCATCCGAAAAGGAAGGCTTCGACCCCTCGATCCTAATTGATATTGAATTGAAAAAATTGAGTCGAAGTGAAGAATCCCTAAAATGGAAAAATAAAATATACGATAAGTACTTAGAATATTTAGAAGATTCCCAAATCGCCTGCCAATCCGAAGTACAGTTTTTGATGAAGTAATAATTAATTGTGCTCCAAGAAAATAACAGATTTTTTAATGAAGAATAGTAATACTCCAAGAAGAAAAAGGTATACAAAGGAACAGCGATTAGAATCATCCAAAGAATGGATAGGAAACTATGATGGAAAAAATATTGTAAAAGGATATGCCAAATGGTACGGAGTAGACTTACTTTGTGCGATTAAAGAGTTAAGAATGAACGCAGTCAATGTAGATGAAGATTATGAGAATGAAGTTATAAAATCAATTGAAGCAAAAAAGCTGGCAAAAAATTTAAATGAAGTAAATAGAAAGAAAAGATTAATTGATAACCAATATAAATTTTCAGAAAATAGATTTGCCTTTATTGCTGGATACACATCTGGAGGCGCTGCATATGGAATTACAAATGAACAAATGAAAGATTTTCAAGATATAGACGATAATGAAGAAATTGGCTTTAAAGAAAAAAAAATAAACTCTAAGATATGCCATTAGACCAACCATCAACAACATGGTTCTCTAAATCGAAAATACAATTGAACACTCAATGGGATTTTGGCCTGAATATTCAAAAATAATCCGTTAGAATACCATAATCCTAACCCCTCAATCTAAAAACCGACCCTTCTCCTCCGGCGGAACCCACCGACAATGATCCTCCTTTTGGCCAAACCAACGATATCTATTTTTTGCGACAAAGCGATATATCGGGTTGCGAATAAAAGAAGGAAAAATCATCGCAATGGACAAGAATCTATAAGGGGCCTTTAGTTGTTTAGCAATTTTCAATATGGCCGTACTTTCAGTGTAAATTTGACCGTTCTCGTATAGCAATATGGAATCTGGGATTTCAGCATTGAAATGCTTTTCAAGCTTTAAAGTTTTGGCATAATCTCCTCCAAGTGTTGTAAACCGAAACAGCTTGTCCTTTTCATGGTCAAGTATGAATTGAATAGACCGTGCACAGAGAATACAGGCACCATCAAAGATAATAATAGAGGATGTCGTTAAATCCTTGTCTACCATTTAAATAATACTCTTAACATGTTTATTATACAGCATATATTCCCTATTTTACGGGTCAAATAAACCATTCCATGAATATATTAAACAAATTTTATATAACTATAGTTTTAATCGTTATCTCCAGTTTTCTATATGGTCAATGTGATGATCGATATGATTCCGAGATTTTTGAAAATGTAACGATAGAAACAGTAACTTACTCAGATGTTACCGGATTCGAGATGGATATATATCAGCCTGTCGGAGATACATATACCAATAGACCTCTAATTTTATTGGCCCATGGCGGTGCTTTTTTTGGAGGTAGTAAGAACAATCCAACAATGAGAAACATGTGTACTACCTTTGCAAAAAGAGGTTATGTAACAGCATCTATTCAATATACATTAGCTCCTGGTATTGTTTCGTTGGCAGATTCTATGTTTATGATTGATATAGTAATGAGTGCTGTTGCCGATGGGAAGTCTGCTATAAGATACTTTCGAAAGTCAGCTGAAAATGGAAATCAATTTGGTATTGACGAAAGTCAGATTTGGGCCGGAGGAAATTCCGCCGGTGCGATACTTATGGCACACCTTGCCTATATAGGAGAAAATGATGATGTTCCTCAGCATATCCAATCAATCATAGATTCTCAAGGTGGATTGGAGGGAGATGCAGGTAATGATGGATATTCTAGTGAAGTAAGTGGAGTCATTAATTTAGCAGGAGGACTCAATAATCCAGATTGGATAAGTGCGGATGAAGAACCATTGGTCAGTTGTCATGGTGATATGGATGGAATTGTTCCTTTTGATTGTAATGATGTATATTGGGGGGATACTAATTTTGGGCAATTTGACCTAATAGACTTGTGTGGTAGTGAGGTATTGAATGCGAGAGCTGAAGAAATTGGAGTCGATCATGACTTATTGGTTTTTGTTGGAGAAGATCATACTCCATGGTCTTTACAGCCATTAGAACATGAGCCCACCATGATTGATTTTGTAAAAGATTTTATAAAGGATCGTGTTGAATGTAATATCATCTCAAACAATGATAATATAGAAGAAATCGAAATTAATACTTTTCCAAATCCAGCAACAGAATGGATTCAATTTTTTGTACCTACTGATGTTACCATTAATGAAATTCAGCTATTTACAATTTCCGGTCAATTGATCAATCGCTATGAAGTAAACAGCTCTTCAAAAACGATTCTCGTAGAACATTTGCAATCAGGTATTTATGTGACACAAATACAAACTAGTAGTGGGGTAGTGACAAGAAGGGTCGTGATAAATTAAGATTATAAAAGCCTATCATCGATTACTATTTTAAATGACTTTAAAGTGATAGAAGAGTTATTAGAAACAGATTCAGCAAACGCATGGATAATTGCCTATGCCATAAATCAAAAATTTATTTCTCTTCAGATGAAATAGTTTCAAAATATTGCTTTCCGCTTAAAGAACAGCTATCAAAGTCATTATTTTGAGTTTGGTTTAAACCCAAGTTGTGATGCAAGATTTTTTGCTTTAGACTGTCCGAAATACTCTTGTGTGGATTTGGTATTTTTACTGTACTATAATAAACTTCCTCTATAAAAATCTTACCTCTCCAGTGAGGATCTCTTTTATTAACAATAGTGGGAGAGCTTTTTTTAATACAGCCTGTCTAACTTCTTTTTCAGTAAAGTTATGATACGCCATCAAATGACAATTTTGATTCAAATTCTTTCTAAATAAGCATAGCTTTAGTAGAAAGTTTATAATTATTTATAAATAAATCATTGAACAAATCATCTATATCTAACTTAAGTTCATCTATCAGTTCTCTCAAATCTTCAGAATAAGAATATAAATTGAGTCCTGGAATTGATGCAACAAACTGGTTATCCTCACTTTCAATAGTAATTTTTATAGGCGCTTTGAATTGAAAACCTGAAGTACATGTTAAATAATAGTAAACATCACTATCTTCAAAAGACTTGTCAATAATATGGCTAATAATGCAAACTCCCTTTAAATTTTCAACGAAATCATAAACAGCTTCGTTATCGTTAAAAGACCCTTTCAAGTAATAAAAGCCCATGAAGGGTTATTTTAAAATAATGACAATTATCTCCTTTACAGACCTCATGTACATAATTATTGTATTTAAGATTTACATAGTCATATAATTTAAATAAAGCCTCATCTCTAAAAGTGAAATCTACACTTTTAAATACTGAATATCCTCTTTAGTCTAAGCAAACAAACCTAAATTGATTATCTTCTTTTATAATTTTACAAGTATACATAACCTTGATAAAAACACCTTTGATATAAGATATGTTAGAAAGATATAGAAAACCTCTACGAATTTCAATAAATTTTAGTGAATCGTCCTTTCAATCAAATTCACTAAAATAAAACTTTCACCTCCTCAAATTAATCACATACAACTATTGCGTTATCACAATTCATTTTACTATAATTTATTTTACTACAATCCTTTTGCTATAACCTCTAATTCTTACTACACAACGCCTATTTTCCCAAGATTCCTAACCACCTCTCAACTCCTCGATCCCATCCGCTTCCACCGTCAATGGATTACCTAATTGCCGATTCCCCGATTCAATGATAACAAAATCATCCTCGATTCGAATGCCACCAAAGTCAACGTGTTTTTTGACTTCATCATAATTAATGAAATCTGTATGCCTTCCTTTCGTCTCAAATTTTTCTATGAGCATTGGAATAATATAAATACCAGGCTCTATGGTAATTACGTAACCTGTTTGTAATTTCTTTCCTAATCTCAAAGACTTAAGACCAAATTCTTTAGATTTTGAAACTTCATTATTATATCCTATAAGCTCTTCACCAAAATTCTCCATATCATGTACATCTAGACCCATCAGATGACCTAAACCATGTTGGAAAAATAAGGTATGAGCACCCGCATTTACAGCATCTTCTGCATTGCCTTTCATCCAACCTAATTCTATGAGTCCTTCGACAATGGCTAAACAAGATTTGAGATGAATGTCACGATAAAGCACTTCGGGTTGAGCTAGTAATTTGGCTCTTTTATAAGCACTTAATACTATGTTATATATATCTTTTTGGATGCTACTAAATGTAGAATTTACTGGGAAGCTACGCGTCATATCACCGCAATACCCACTAGCTACCTCTATACCACCATCGTATAGCATCAAATCATTTTCTTTCAATTGATTAGAATAATTATGATTGTGGAGCGTCTCGCCATGAGTGGTCATAATCGGAGGAAAAGACCAATTGGCATTATGATCTAAGGCAAATTTGCTAGCCAACGAAACCAATTGGTATTCATACATTCCGGGTTTTGCGCTTTTGATAATATGCTCGTGCATTTGGGCAGTAAGCGTCACCGCTTTATCCAATTCTTCTATTTCCTCATAACTTTTTACAGAACGTTGAGATTCAATCGCTAAGATCAATTCTGCAGAAGGTTGCCTCAATTCAACTCCTATAAGGGATTGTAATTTAAGTTGATGTTCTGGTCTATAAGGAGGCAAATAGGCTGTATCCTGATTCACGTAATTCGCCAATTCAGCATAAGGGAGTACTTTTTGTACACCTACCTTTTCAGCTAATTCCTGTAAGGGTGTTTGTGGTCCGGTCCATACGACCATATCTATGGATGCATCATCGCCAAATAATATAGTTTCACCTTTAGCTGGATCTATAATTGCTGCAAGACTCGGTAGGTTTATACCTATATAGTATAAAAAAGTGCTATCCTGACGAAATCGATACCAATTGTCAGCAAAATTAATCCCTGCCTCTTCATTCCCCAACAAAAGGATTTGTTTTGAATTAAATTTCTCTATGAGTGTTTCTCTTCTTGATATATAGCTATCAGAAGGGAAAAAAAACTGTTTGCCCATGTTTTGATGCTTAAAATTTTAATGCTTAAAGTTGATCTCACAAGTTAATTCATTATTTTCAGTCTTTCTTCCAACTTTATAAATTCATAGTTGGAAATGTTGGAAATAAATAAAAGGTACCATTTATTAAGACCTTCTTAAGCTGCAATTTGAATTGATTGAAATTATCAGGCGAGCAGAGAGAAGGAGTTTAGTCTTAGTTGAGCGACTGATGACCAACGAAACGACTGATGACCAACGAAATATAAATAAATTCAAAATATCCAAGTAATTATTTCGCTTAAGAAAATTTTTAATTTACTGATCAGTCTAGAATGGATTGTTTTGATCAGTCTAGAACGTACCATACAGATATATCCTAAATATTAATTTTATTTAATTATGAATCATACATGCGTGAACACCCCGACTCTCAATCAAAAATTGAGTGAAGATTGGTTTCAACGTTTAGGATTTCAAAAAGTAGAACACCCCGATCTTATTTTGTATACGGATGGGCAAATCATTGTAGAAATAAACCTTGCAAAATTTGCTAGACCTGGATTAAAAATTTATAATTCTGATTGGGATGAAACCATAAAAAAGCTAGAGAAAGAAACTAAAGTGATTACAATAGAAGATCACTATCTTTTTTCTGACCCATCTGGAAGCTGGATATATTTAATAAATGATACAACTACTATTACAGTGGAAAAGAAAAAGTGCTTTTCGACTTTAGGGAACTTCGCAGGTTTAAGTTTGGAAGTAATAGATATGAACAAATCTCTTAGGATATGGGAAATATTAGGTTATACCGTTGACAGTGGATCTGTTGAACAAGGATGGCTGAGTATGAAAAATGAAGAAGGGTTTAGTATAAGTTTGATGAAGCCAAATTGTTGTCCCCATATCTTTTATAATCCTTCCCTTACTTATTTTAATGGGGGTAAAAACTTGCCGGTAATTCAGGGCATAAGAGACGCCGGTATTGATATAAAAGAAGAAATAACTACCTTTAATAAAGAAGGGATAGTTGATAATGTTATTCTACAAGAGCCAGGTGGATATGGCTTCTTTATTTTTAATGATTAATAAAGGATATTCTGTAGAAGCATAACTTTCCCGCTTCGTTAGGCGTTGGCTATCGCCTAGCTGCTTGTTTAGCCGTCTATATCAGATCACTTATTCAATATAACGTCTAGAAAAACAATTGGACTTGCGATGGTTGATTATTTCAATGTTATTTAACTCACCCCAAAATCACTACATATTCCTAAACATCTCTTACAAATGAAGGTTTAAGGCAGAAGAGGGAAGGACTCCTTCTTTTATAAGAGAAGGTCGGGATGAGTTGATTTTTGAGCCAATTTAGCTGGGCGGCACCGGCTTTTATTTTTAATGAATAATAAGGGAAAAAAAGTAAAGGGCAATAGGTATTAGATCTCAATAGCCCAATATTTTAATAGCCTACTATCTCAATAGGCCAATATCTCGGTATTTGTGGTATTGGGTAAATTACTAGCAAAAAAAAGAGGACAACTTGCGTCATCCTCTATAATTCATTTTAGGTAATTTACTACACTATACTTCTTTATCCTGAAGAAACTGTTGGATCATTTCATTTACATTTGATGATTTAGGAACGACCACACCTTCAATACCGTTTTTCTTCAAAGCCTGTGCGGTAGTTTCACCAATCGCATAAGCCTTCAGCTCCTTTAATTGTGGATTATTAGCCAAGGTACTTTCTACGCCCAATGGACTGAAATAAAAAGCAGCGCCAAAACCATTTGTTTCAATAACTGGCTCTGCCTTTTGAGTTTCATATACCTGGACTTGCTGAAAGTTGAATCCTTTTAGTTTTGCATATTCTGGAATTTCTCGACGGCTATTATTTCCACAAAAGAATACAAATTTGTCCTCTGGATGAGAATCAAAAGTTTTTGTCAATTCATTCGATGTTGGGAATGATAAGATTTTTTCAAAACCTAATTTCTTAAGTTCTGTTTTTGAATTTTCTCCTACAGTGGCTATTCTTTGTTCAGCTTTATTTTTGCAAATAGCTAATTGAGATGCGATAGAGAATACGGCCTTACTAGAAGTAAATATCCAAATCGAGTTTTGATCTAAGATCTCACTAATTTGATTTAAGTTGTAAGTAAAATTGCTTGTAAGTGCTGGAACTACCTTATAATCAACTCCTTGTTCGGCTAGAAACAGGACCTGCTCTCTTTGCAAATTTTTAGTAATTAGTAAGTGATTCATGTTTTTAAAATTTTATGTACGTTACTTGATTTAAATTCCTTAATCCATTCATTAAGGTTCTGATGCACATTCTTTAGGTTACAGGTTTTATCTATTACATAAGATTGAGCCCCGTCTTGGGTGTACAATCCTGCTTGAAATCTTAGTGTTTCTTTGTGAAGGGTCGCGAGTGCTCCTATCGGCATACTACAACCTCCTTCTAACGCATTTAAAAACTTTCTTTCTATCGATGAAATTAAACGACTATGTTCATCTTCAATATTTTTAAGAATTTTGATAGTCTTCAAATCTTCTGATCTGCATGTGACAATGATGGTCCCTTGTGCGGGGGCAGGAATCATCCAATCCGTATCCATCAATTCCAACTCATTAGTTAAGTTTAATCTTTTTATACCCGCAAAGGCTAGAATGATGGCATCCCAATTACTTTCCTTTAACTTCTGTATTCTAGTTGGAACATTTCCTCTAAGTTCAAAAATTTGCGCCTCTGGATATTTACTTAACCATTGAGCCCTTCTTCTTATGGAGCCAGTAGCAAGTGTATTAATTTCTGATACGGATTTAATTTTCTTATTTGGATTCAAGACAATGACATCTTGACTTTGTTCTCTTTTCATGATAGCTGCGATTGTAATTTCTTCTGGAATGTGAGTGGGATAATCCTTCATCGAATGGACCGCAATATCTACGTTTCCACTTCGGACAGCAGTATCTAGGGCACTTGTAAAAATACCTGTGGTGCCTAATTGAGACAAAGGTGTATTAGGATGTCTGTCCCCTTCACTTTCAATTTTTTTTATACTGGCCTTAATGTCCAATTTTTGTAGTTTTCTAAGTACTAAATTAGCTTGCCATAGAGCAAGTTTACTGGAACGAGTCCCTATGATCATTTTATATTGAATGCAGGCTTTAAAAAATTTCTAGCCTTTTTTAGAGTCTCATTTATTGGATTGGATTCAGTGTTATCCATAGAAATCAAGTCGAACGGATCCATTTTCAAATTACGAATTTGATTAAAATCATTTTTATCCAATGATCGATTCATTTTTATCATTTTTTGAATGTGTAGCCAATGAGCAAATGATAATAATTCATTCTCTATAATTCCAAATACTTTAGGCAGTTCAGCTTTCCTTTGTGAGATATTGTCATCTATCATTTTAGAGATAGCGTCTATTTCTACAATCTCGACATTCTCCAACTCGTGAAAATCATGATTCAAATTAGTCGGTAGAGTCAAGTCAAATATTCGATAAGATTTATCTTTCTTTATTAGTGTTGGTTCAATAATCCGAGTCGGGATTTCAGCAGCGATAATTATGTGTGAAAAGAAATGCATAATACCTTTCAACATTTCAAACTCAAGTACATTTACACCTAATTCTGTTTGCATATCTCTAGACTTCTCTAAGGTCCGATTAGAAATATAAATATTATTTTTAGGAATTACATTAGCCAAATGTTTAGTGATCGCTTTTCCCATTTTTCCCATCCCAATAACAAGAACGTCTTTCGGATTTCTCTGAAATTCTGCGTTCTTAAAATATTTTGACACAGCAAAGGAGACCGATGAGGTTCCACTTGAGAATTCTGTTTCAGTTTTCACTCGCTTTGATACGCGAATTGCTGTATTTACTATTTTTTCAAGCAAGCCATTTTCAATACGCTGCTTTTGTGAGTTTGTAAATGCTTGTTTTACCTGATGTACCACATCATAGTCTCCTGGAATTTGAGATTCAATGCCAGAAGTCACTCTGAAAAGATGTTGTATAGCTTCTCCATCATTGTATTGATACACATGTTTCCCATTAAAGATTTTAGGGTCATGTATGGCTTTTTTCCAGCAATCAATCAAAACATAGGGAGATACATTACAACCATATATTTCAGTACGATTACAAGTGGATAAGATTAGAATTCCATCCTTTCCATTCTTTTTTAATAATGTAAAAATCGTTTGTTGAGCACGGGAATTGAGGGCAAATTGATTCCTAATTTGGACATCAGCAGAGTTGTGATTTATTCCTACAACTGAAAATAAGCTTGTTGTCATGTTTTCTATACTTTAATTTGGTTTGAGCCTGTAAAACCTTCGATTTCTCTTTAATTTACCACGAGAAATTTCTAAATCAACCACTAATATATGTAATATTTTAATATATTAAATAAAATTGTAATGTGTTTTTCCTTTACTGCTAATAATTTATCACTATGCGAATACTCGAAACTCATCGATTATATATCGAACGAGTGGGATTAGATGATTGTTCCTTCATCTATGAATTGATGAATACTGATTCTTGGATTAAATATATAGGAGATAGGCAGATAGAAAATCAAGATCTCTCTAAAGCATATATTAAGAACAGTTACATTTACAACTATGATACTTATGGCTTTGGCTTCTATAAGTTAATTTTGAAGGATTCCAACGTGCCTATTGGTATTTCAGGGTTTGCAAAACGTAAATATTTAAAACATCCAGATATTGGTTTTGGCTTATTGCCAGATTTTGAAGGTCTCGGTTATGCCTATGAAGCCTCTGTGGCGGTCCTAAATTATGGATTCCTTGAGCTCGAATTTACCACCGTCGGCGCAATTACAATGAGATCAAATAAAAGCTCAATCAAGCTGATAGAAAGACTCGGCTTATTATACCTAAAAACGATAAAGACTGAAGGCGAAGAGCTACTATACTACGAAATTTCTAAATCTGGAAAGTAATAGATTATATAATCTTATATTTAATTCTAATAGCCATTCAGTCAACAGTCAACAATCATCAATCATCAATCAACAGTCAACAATCAACAGTCAACAATCAACAGTCAACAATCATCAATCAACAGTCAACAATCAACAGTCAACAATCATCAGTCAACAATCAAAAGTCAACAGCCAACAATCAAAAGTCAACAATCAATAATCTACAGTCATCAGTCAACAAATAATAATACCTATGACAGAAAAATTGATATTAATTCTCAAATTCATTTTAGGCCCAATTTGTATAGTTATCGGAGCTGACAAGTTTCTCATGTTTTTGGAAGAATGTACCTTACAAGCAGGTTCGGATCCTAAGATGTGGATGATGACCGGTGTCCTGCAAATTTTAATCGGCCTGAGTATTATTTTCGATAAAAAAATGAATGTTGCTTTGTTATTGGCCTTGATCATATTCTCGATGGCCATTTATTCTCATATCTCTATTGATACAGATGATATTGGAGGAGCTATTTTCTTAGGAATTCTGACACTCTTATTATTGGGTCTAAATTTGATGCAAAAACCAAGAACACATTTATAACTAAAATATTTTAATATTTTTTGAATGCTAATTCGCCAACTATTGTATCTACTCTGTTTTTATTATCCTTTATCTAACATTAGACAAACCACAAGCAAAATTTTCTTCAGGGTTCAGTTGATATTTTTGTCATAAATGTAAAACCAAAACAGTCAAAAATCCAACATCATCAGCTGTACCGATCATCAGGCTGCCACCCGAAAAAGGATTACCTACAATGTTCAAAACCCCCATTGGATAACAAACAGCAAAGCCATGAACATCGGCCAATGTATTGAAATTAGTCCAATTCATTTGTTATGTCATCTTTCCAGTATGTCCGTGCATACTAAATACAAGTGGTGTATCCTTGTCCTTAATAACCTTTGAGAGGGTTCCAGAAGAGACAATTTATTTCTCCAGTTGGTGAATTTCGTCTTGATTTCCCTCGCTAGCGAGAGTTACGGGGGAGGACGTTAATTAATCATATACTTATAATTTAAAAAAGAAACAATAACCATTCTTTATCGTTATATTGCAATAAAGCAATAAAGATGGGTGTCACGAAATCAGAAATATTTACAGAAGAGCAAAACAAAATTGCAGCAATCGCTAAAGTTTTAGGGCACCCAGCAAGAATCGCCATACTGCAACAACTACAAGAAAATAAATGTATCTGCGGTAGTTTGGTTGAAAAAATAGGATTATCACAACCTACTATTTCTCAACATTTACGAGAGATGAAACAAATAGGATTAATTAATGGAGAAATCGATGGCACAAAGGTTTGCTATTGTATCAATGCCCAAGTATATAATGAAATAAAAGAACTTTTTAATCAAACATTCTCAGTAGAATTACAAATTGAGAATTGCTATTAATCATCAAATAAACAACAAACAATTAAAAACGATAAATATGACACTTAGTGAAATTAAATCAGTCCTTAAATCCTCAGAAAATATATCTTTTCAATTACCGGACGGTAAGCTTGTTCCTGCACATTTTCATGTAACGGAAGTAGGGAAAGTTACAAAACACTTTATCGATTGTGGAGGTACTGAACGTTTAGAAACGGTTGCAAATTTTCAATTGTGGGAAGCAAATGATTATGACCATCGATTACAGCCAGAAAAATTGGTTCACATCATAGAGCTTTCTCAAAATAAGCTAGAAATGGAAGATCTTGATATCGAGGTAGAATATCAAGGAGAAACGATTGGAAAATACGGCTTGGATTATAATGGAGAGTCCTTTTTATTAACTTCAAAAAGTACAAATTGCTTGGCTATCGACCAATGTGGAGTGCCAGCAGATGGTATGAAAATAGATCTTTCTTCTATGAATGCAAATGCTTGTTCTCCAGACGGTGGATGCTGTTAAAATGAATTGTTATGCATTTTTCTAAGATGATATTTAGACCATTTGATACATTTGATTTTGATCTAGTATCAATGATTTACGAAGAAGGGTTGTTAACTGGAATGTCAACTTTTGAAACAAGAGTTCCTACTTGGAAGGACTGGTATATGAAACAGTTACCACTTTCAAGAATTGCTGCTTTTCATAAAGATATAATCCTCGGATGGACCGCCTTATCTAGTGTTTCGTCTCGAGATGTATATAAAGGGATAGCGGATTTTAGAGTATATGTTTCTGCATCATCTAGGGGTTTGGGATTAGGGACAAAACTTCTAGAGCAGGTAATTCTAAGTAGTGAAGAAAATGGCATTTTGACACTTCAATCAGGTGTTTTCAGAAAGAATAAAGGTAGCATCGCACTTCATAAAAAAATGGTTTGAGACAAACAGGGTATCGAGAAAATATTGCTAAATTAAATGGAGTTTGGAAGGATAATATTATTTTTGAAAGACGAAATAAAATTGTCGGTGCATAATTATATTAAATGAGTGTAGATAAAAAATATCTTGAAATCAATAAGGCAAGCTGGAATAATAAAGTCAAATTTCATGTAGAATCCGATTTTTATAACATGGATGGTTTCCTGAAAGGTGAAACTTCATTGAATTCGATAGAGCTAGATATCTTAGGGGATATCACAGGGAAAGAAATTTTGCATTTACAATGCCATTTTGGTCAAGATACTTTGTCCTTTGGACGGATGGGAGCGAAACCGACAGGTGTAGATATCTCAGATAAAGCCATCGACAAAGCTCGGGAGTTGAGTGCTGAAATGGGGATAGACGCTTCTTTTATTTGCTGTGATATATATGATCTGGAACAACACCTAGATAAGCAATTTGATGTTGTTTTTACTAGCTATGGAACAATAGGTTGGCTTCCTGATATGAACAGATGGGCCCAGATAGTTTCTAAGTTTTTGAAGCCTGGAGGTCAATTTGTTTTTGTGGAATTTCATCCTGTAGTTTGGATGTTTGATGATAACTTCGAAAAAATACAATATGACTATTTTAATACAGGTGTCATCCAAGAAACAGAATCTGGAACTTATGCTGAAAAAGAGGCAGATTTAACGCAGGAATATATCATGTGGAATCACAGCATGTCCGATGTAATCAACAACCTAATCAAACATGACGTCATTATTGAGTCGATTCAAGAGTTTGATTATTCACCTTATGATTGTTTCAATAAGACGATAAAAGTTGCAGATCGGAAGTTTAGGATTGCTCATCTAGATAAAAAGATACCCATGGTATATGCAGTAGAAGGAAGAAAAAATTGATCTTTTTCGCTGATTAGTGGATCTTACATTTCTATAATTTAAAAGTAATTACCCCCGATAATAATTTATTGGTTTCCTTAGATATTGAAAAACCTCAGGCTCATTTGAGTTTCAAGAAAGAAATACCATACAAACACAAAAGACAAAATCTTTTATAATTGGTTTTGCACCATCTCCTTTATTTTTGCAGCCTTCTCAAAGTGGTCAAGTTCATGTTGCAAAATCCACCATTCCGCAACTTCCATTAATAGTTTAGGATTGTCATTTTTATTGGCAAAGAAAGCATAAAAAGAAAGACCTACATTAGCTCCCTTTTGCTCAATTTTCTTGTTGCAGACTTCAATTATTTTTTCTCTTATTATTTTGTTCATTGAGTTTTCC